>OQVN01000301.1_pt1 | contig 19505 bp, 33 predicted proteins | sample 1691621 | NCBI WGS metagenome assembly OQVN01 (sample SAMN03418278, study PRJEB22391) | human gut metagenome | biome: human-gut; feature: organic feature; material: feces | host: Homo sapiens | place: Tanzania | collected 2013-01 | reverse complement strand
AGCCTTAGAGGTAATCAGATTTACCTCAAGACCTTTTACAGGCTCAACGCCGTCAAAATTATTATTGACGACGTTAGCCATTGAGAGCCAACGATTCACGTAAGCTCTGTCCAAATGGTATCTGTTTCGATACCATTCTCTGACTGTCTTAATCTCTTTATTTGTCATTTTCTTACTCCTCGTCGTAGGCGTAGTCCATGTCGCCTAAATCGACATCGCAAGCATTCCAGTCTGCAAAGAATCCGTCCTCAAATTCTATGCAACCTTTTTCGCCTTCATATGGTTTGTCATTAAACCATTTTCTAAATTCGAGGATTTCCCCGTCTTTTACAATCTGTAAAAAGCTGTCCTCTCTGTAACCGCCATTTTTAATAATGGCGTCAGCCTCTTGTTCTGCCTCAACTAAGGACTTAGCATTGAGTTTTGCTTCATTACATAAGCAATCATAAAGATGAAATTTCCCGTCTTTGATGATTGTTACTGAATCAGGCTTTGATAGTTCGAGAGTGATATCGTAATCCTCCGATACAGCTATCTTTTTCAGATGCTCTTCATCATCAACTGAAAAATACTCTTCTTTAATAAGATTAAACTCTTCATCAGAGAGTTCTCTCTTAACAGCCTTAATGACTGTTTCGTGCTTATCAGATGAGCATAATCTTTCCCACATAGAACAAGCCTCTATGCTAGCATCTTCTGCACTCTTGCAGAGAACTGTCCAAGAGCCATCAGACTTGAATTCTTTGCCAAAAATTCCGTCTCTCCAAAATCCTGATTCCTTTAAAACTCCAAATAATTCCATTTTTTTCATTTCCTTATATCTCCTTATTTATACATATATAATATTATATATTTTAAATTTAATCAACTGTTGTCGTAAAAAATACGACATTTTTTATATCTTTTTTAAGATTACCAATTCGCAGGAGTACTCTTTAATGCCGTCTCAAGAGATAATGCAGTGGCAATTCTGTCAGCTTCATAAAGATTTAAAGCATTCTCTGTGAGAGGAGATGATGAATAGTCGTAGCTATCCTTGATTGAGGTCGGATTAGATATAGTCAATCTAACTTTGCCGTCTTTCGTCTCAACTGTAATAATGCTCTCGATAATCATTGATGTTAAACCTTGTGCAACTTCTGTTGTATATTTTCCTTTCAAAAGTCCCGATTGTTTATCACTAATTTCTAAGACCGATTTTGAGTCTTTAAAGCTATCAACAAACCAAGATGCAGCAGAAACAAACAGTTCGTCTTTTGTTTTGTTCTCAACTGTAATAATTTGCGAGAAAGACGAAATATCATCTTTGTAGATAGTTGCACATGATGTGCATAGAGTTACAATTGCAAAAACGATTAACAATAAATACAATACGGATTTTTTCATTTTCTCTCCTTAATAATCCTTTATATATTATATAGACCATTTTTTTTGATAATAAAAAAAATATCATCAACTAATTTTGTTTTTATTTTTATTTTCTGTATTCTCAAAGCTCTCTATAACAAGGGATAGAGCTTCCAAAAGATGCTCATCCCTCATAATGGCTCTAATCAGAGCTCTTGCTTGTGGATTTGTTCTCACATATTCAACTTCAGGAGAGTTGCAGAATGATTCTCTTCCCGTTAATAAGTAATTCACATCTGTATGCAAATAATCAGAAATTCTTATTAAATCTTCTATGTTCGGTAACCGATTTTCACTTCGATTATCTCTTATACGATTATATTTTAAATTTAAATCTTTACATATCTGAGTAACAGTTAGATTTCCTTTCTTTTCATCGACTCTTTGCCAAAATTCATATCCTAAATTTTCATTCATAGGCTCATTTAAATTTTTTGTCGGAAAAAATGCTACAAAAATGTAACAAAAATGTAGCTTAGTCTGAAAAAATACTATATAATATATTTAAATGTAGGGGAAAACCCGATATATTTTTATTAGGGAGGTTTGTAAGGAATGAAGGATTACACAGGGCAGTTGAGAACAAGAATTACTCCTGCTGAGTATAAAGCCTTCAAGGCTCTTGCAAGAGAGCATGGCATGACAATTACTGGCTATGTTGATGCCATAATTCGTCAAGAATTAAGCAAGAAACAAGGAGTTTCTTGTAGTGATTTTAGAAGGAACTCAGTCTCAGAGTAGTGAGAAAATCTTAATTATAAGGAGAAAATCAGCAAATGAAAAAGGAAGAAAAAAAGACAAAGGCTATTAACATTTCATCTAATAGCTGGGTAATTATCGACAATGAATTTATCATTATCGATAGAAAAAAGGGAGCAAAGAAATGACAGTCCAGCTCCCTGAAATTGAAAACCTCGAGAAGACAGTCGCAAGCCTTCGCCGAGAATTTAATTATTTTCTCAATTCATCTACAAATGTCAAGAAGACTGTGACAATTTCGGATATTGCCAAATTGGAAGGTGTATCTGTTTCACAGCTTAGAAAGGGTGGCAAAGAACGTTATTTGCTTCCACGATTTGGAGTTTCGGGTTATCCAACTGGTGCCGTCAGGTGGAATATCGACGAATATCTCGAGTGGAGAGCCGTTGACCCACGAGAAAGACAGCAAGCCTATTTAGAGTCCTTAAGAAATAGGACTATAAGGGCTTACAACGAGAAGAGGGCTTGAGGATATGAAAAGACTCGTTATCCATGATTATGACACATGGATTACTCAGAGGAAAAGCCTCATTCAAGCTTCAGATGCAGCAGCAATTCTCGGAATGTCACCGTGGCAGACAGATGCACAAGTATGGGATGCCAAATTTAAAGGCATGACGGAAGACCTATCTAGCAAGCCTTATATCATTTATGGCAAAAAGATGGAGCCGATCATCAGAGAATCTTTTCTCTTGGATAATCCATATTTTAGTTGTGAATATCACGAGTTTGATATTCTTGTAAGTGATATAAGACCATGGCAAGGGTGCACGTTGGATGGTGAACTCACCGTCACAATACCAGTCAATCCGTGGGGATTACAGGAAGGATCTAAAGGCATCTTAGAGTGTAAGACGGGCTCATTCAGAGGCTTGTCTGACTTACAGAAATGGGAAGATATACCCATGCATTACTACTGTCAGATTCTTCATCAACTGTCAGTTACAGGGTGGGATTTTGTCATCCTCACTGCAAGACTCAAGAGGGACGCCTTCAAGGATGAGGATAACGGCTTTCCACAGATAGAGCACAGATCATTCATTGTCTTTAGAAAAGACGTAGGAGAGGACTTAGAGCTTTTGAATGAAGCTGAAGAGAAATTCTATCAGTCTTTAAAATCAGGCGACAGACCAGCATCAGTATACAAAACAACAAGGAGATAATATGGAAAATAAGGATTTAGTCACAAAGTTAAGTTCCGAAATAGGAACATATAATCAGATAAGTTTTGAGCTTAACACGCTTGAAAACTTTGCAGAACTCTTAAGCAATGTCAAAGTCAAAGTCGATGATGGAGATTTTGCATTGAGCGAGATCTCAAGACTGCCTTCAATTGTAACAGAGTCTTTAAGAAAAGAAGGATTAATCGGAGAGAATGGAGATCTTCTTTCTTTCTGCATCACATCTGATACGGTGGATAAAGGGAAGAAGACATTAGCCTGTCTTAGAGCTTTCGATAAAGGCTTAGAAGAAGGAAGAAAAGACGTAAAGAAAAGATGGAATCGTGTATACGATATTTTCAACCAAATCTATGAGTCTAATAAGGTCGATTTAACTAGGACAATCACAAACTTAGACTCAGACGTTAAAGCAGTTGAGACAGATATCTCTAATTCCAAACGCAATGGCTTCACTCTCGATATCCAGAAAGACGCAGACGCTATGAGAGTAGGGCTCGGAGATTTGGTAAAAGATAATCCTGCATTATGGAGCAGAGTTTGGAGCGAAAGCTATCTCAATAAGACAATGAGCAGCACTAAAGTTTGTGAAACATACAGAACTGCTCTCAGAGACATCATGACAGAGCTTGAGACTATCGATGCAAATGAAGATCGAGACAAGCTCTTACAAGCTTATTATCGCTTAGGCAACCTCACATTAGCTCTAGCAGAAGTTCAGAAGTTTAAAGAGCTTGAGAAGAAATTTAAAACTAAAACAGAAGAAATAAAGCCAGTTGAAGAAGTTAAAGAAGAGCCAAAGGAAGAGGAAGGATTTACATATAAATCTTTCAAATGCTGGCATAAAGATGCCTCAGCTTTTAAGGGCTTAATTCAGTACATGAAAGATAATGGCTTTCATTGTGAAGTATTGAAATAATTTTATATTTTATAAGGAGATATGCACATTATGTATAATAGACTAGCAAAGACAGGAATAGAGAACAACAACGAAAACGAGATGGCTGTAACTATGCCAATGAAGAGCAATTTAATGAATAATGTTTTGGCATCAAATCCAGCTATTGCAAGGGAAGTTGCAACTGTACAAACCCAAATGATAATTGCTCAAATGTGTCCGAGAGATATGTCTGAAGTGCAGCAAAGAATTGCATCTGCTTGCTCAAGATTGCAGCTTGCATCATCAGCTATTTATGCTTATGCAAGAGGTGGCTCAGACATAAAAGGAGCATCAATCAGACTTGCAGAAGCCCTTTTGAACGCTTATGGCAACTCAAAGGCAGGGTTTGAGATTACAAGTCAGACAGAGACAGAAAGCACAGTTAGAGCCTATGCCTTTGACATGCAGACAAATACATTAATGGAGAGAACGTTTGTTGTGCCTCATGTAAGACACACAAAGACTATGGACTATGCATTAACAGACCCTAGAGATATTTATGAGGCTGTTGCAAATCAGAGCTCAAGAAGAGTCAGAGCCTGCATCTTGGCTATAATCCCAAGCGATTTACAAGAGTTTGCAATCAATAAATGTAATGAAACTTTACAAGCCAAAGTCAAAATAACTCCTGACTCATTAGAAAAACTTCTCGAATCTTTCTCGGCATTTGGAATATCAAAAACACAGATAGAAGACTTTATACAAAGAAAACTTGAAGCAATCACAACGAGCCAATATCTCAACTTAAAGCAGATATATGCATCTCTAAGGGACGGAATTGCTAAGCCTGAAGACTTCTTTAAGAGTGAAGAAAAAATCGCCGTAGACGTGCCGAAAGTCGAAAACAGTATAAACTCGCCACTTCTAAAAGAAAACGCACCTACACCGTCAAATTCTGCGCCTGACGAAGAGTTAGAAGAAGAGTTTAACGACGACGAGTTTAATTTCTAGTAATTTTTTGCTCTCTAGCTGTTCTCGGTCTTCCCCCCCCGCGATTAAGCAAGCAAACAATCAGTCATTTTGAGGACAGTTAGAGGGCTTTGGTATTTGAAAAATAGGAGTTTCTAATGGAGATTATCAAGTTTGGAAAGGAAAAAAAGCAAAATGAATGGAGAATTAATGCCATTCTCGGATTTTGCCATTCTCGGGCAAACTGCAGGCTTTGTCCTCTTTCTAAAACAACTTGCTATCGACGAAAAAAGACGCTCACGGATTTATCTGTGGACGAACAAAAAGAGGCTCTTCGAATCATCGTTAAAGAGGATTTTTAACAGATATGGAATTAAAATTTGAAATATTAGGGAAAGCTCAAGGGTTAGACAGAAGTAGACAAACAGCTCAAGGCTTTAGATTTGATTCTGCGAAAAATAGAAGCAATAAAGCTCTAATCAGAATGGTTGCAGAAAATGAAGCCGAGAAGATGAATATTTCTCTGCCTATTCCTGCAGGTAGAACTGGTTATCAAATATGTTTAGATATCGAAATTGCGCCGACTAAATCATGGACAAAGAAAAAGCTTAGAGAGATTGAAGAGGGACTTTGGAGACCTTTATCAAAGCCTGATATCGATAATGTCTTAAAGCTCTATCTTGATGCCTTGAATAGTGTTGTAATCGAAGATGATAGGTTTGTAACATCAGTTTCACTTACAAGAAAGTTTTCAAAAAAAGACAAGGTTATCTGCTCTCTTTCTTGGCAAGAGGAGAGATAGACAAATGGCTAAAAGAAAAGAGCCTTATATAACCATTCCTTGCACATTCATAGAAAATCTCAAAAACAAAAAAATGATTGCAAAAATTGGAAAGGCTGCAACTTTTGATTATCTGATGATTCTAGCAAAACACAGAGAATTTGAAGAAACAGACTTCATGATTCCAGATGAGATGATTCCTTATCTTGCTCAATCTCTAGGCACAGAAGAAAAAGAGCTCAGAAAGACTATCTGTTACTGCTTAGGTGAAGGTTTCTTAACTGGAATGCAAAAAGAAGACGGAACTGAATATTTCTTCTCAGAAGACCAACGCTTAGACCTTCTCAATTGGAAAGTTGCAAGAGAAAGAATGAGTGAAGCAGGAAAGAAAGGCAATGAGAAAAGATGGAACAAAGGAGAAACAACAGATGAAGAACAAGAATAAAACTCTCTCTTATTTCTTATTACATAAAGAAATATCTATCTTATTCTTCCTTTCTTGTTTGTGTAAAAGCGTTCTTGCGAAGAACGCGGTTATGGTTATGGTTATGGTTATGGTTATGGAGCGATCGGGTAGGCGATACGGGTAGGCGATTAGGTGGGCAATCGGGTACCCGATAAGAAAAGGAATAAGAAAAATGAGTGAAAAAGAAATTTTGAAGATTGTGAGATTGAAGTATGAAAGCCAGTCTTTGCAGTTTTCAAACAGAGAAAGGCAGAAGAAAGTCAAACAGCTTAAAGAGCTAAAGGAGAGGTTAAAAAATGGCAATAGATAAAACAAAAGCAATTTTCAATATTTTAATTAACGAATATTCGGAGCAAATGAAAAAACAGGGAATTTCGAGACATCAAAAAAGAATCTTGCATTGGAAGAGTGAGGCAATACAACAAGCAGTTGAATTGTATAGCAAAGTGACAAAAAGCGAGGAGAAGTAAAAAACGCGTACAAACGCTTTGTTTTAGTAAAAACGTTAAATTATACCAATTACTCAAAACAACGCGATAGCACGCGAATTTAACGCATTAGCGTAAAGATTAGGAGTTTAAAAGAGAGTATGAATGTAAATACTGAAGCATTTAGAGAAATTAAGACGGCTAAGGACTTAGATAAAGCCACAGCCGAGGTTGTTGCTGTAGTCGATGCTTTTTGCAAGCAGGTGAGCGAATCGAAAACAGTTCAATTTGCTCATTGCGAGGCATGTCCTTTTTATAGCTGGAGCAAAGATGATTGTCTTAAATATTTTATGCATGACTCAATAAACGAGCAGGCGGTTTAAAGGAGATAAAAAAATATGGAAAACGAAAATAAAGAAGAAATGGTTGTTTTAGAAATTAGCACTCAAACTGCAGTTGAAATGTTTAACGCAATCTATTGGGTACTCAAAAAAGAGTTAAATGGAACCTGTGACATGTTTTTAGATTCAGAAGTTCAAGCGATGCTTGATTTTATACCGGTGCTTTATCTTGCATTAAACGAAAGAGGGCTTATCAGAAGAAAAGAAACAGGAGATTTTGAAGCATGTCTGGAGGAGAAAAAGAATGATTGACATTTACACAATTGGAGTAGTCGGGCTGATAACGATGTTTGCATTGGTCATCATTTTATTAGTGATGCTAATTAAAGACCAAGCCAAAGTAACATACAGACAACAGGCATTAGAAGAGAGGACTCAAAGAGAACTCGAATCATTTAGAGAAAGAGTGAAAAACTTGGAGAGAAGGGAAAAATGAAACCAAAAGAGGAAGAAAGATTAAAAAAAGACCTTAATAAAGTGGCAGATAAGATATTTGACCAAGTTGCAGAAGCTTGTTCTGTAACAGCAGACACTATTGGATGCGAAAATTGTCCTTTTCGTGGTATCACCGCTAAAGATGACTGCTTAATGGGAGTCCTTATAAACAGAATAAACAGATTTGCTTGAGAATTGGAGAGGAAGAGAATGAAATACACATACGAAGATATCATTATTGACCCACGTGACGAGAGGTTAAAAGGAGCTATAGGAAAAGAGGTTTTTTACGATGATATACCCATACTTGCGGTGCAATATGCAAACCAAAATGTAAAGACTGGCACTCTGATAAGACTAAAGAAAAAGGGTGAGCCATTTCCTTTTTGGGTTCAAAGAAAAGAAGTTGAAAATAAATTCGACTATGTTTGTATCATCATCAAGAAAGAACCAAAGGTTAAATATGTGCCTTTTGACCTATCTAAAGTAGAGGACAGAGATTTTCTTAGAGGAAAGTGGATAAGGCATAAGATGACTGGAGATGAATATCAAATTACATCTCTATCTAAAAATCTTGCGATAGGAACCACCGGCAAAGAGCTCTTAAAATACTACACATTCATTGACTGCTCTCCGGTTGGCAAGAAGGTGGAAGAATGAATGATAAGTTAAAAAAAATTGGTGATGAATTTGGAGCCAGATATTTAATCGATAGTTTAATTGATAGTTGCACAGATTTAGCACTCACGGCTCTCAAAGTAAAAACTGAAGTAACATCCGAACTAGCAAAAGATTTCTTGTCTAACATGCTAACAGCTAAAGTGAATATAGATTTAATTGTTGAATCTTGTGGACTTGGAGAAGCCTTTAAGAAACTGCAAGAAGAAGGGCTTGAAATACTATATGAAGCAGTCATAGAGGAGGAAGAGAATGCTTAACATGAAAGGAGTCAAGCATGGACAGATGGGAAAACTTATATGTGTATCAACTCCTGATGAATATGAGCTCCCTTTACTCTTTACGAGAAGTTGTGACGAAGTGTCACGGTTTACAGGAGTCAAGAAGAAGACAGTTAGTGAAGTGCTATGTAGACAACGTAAAAATCACACTCAAGTAATTTCTATTGGTGGATATCATGTAGAGCAATTATAGATAGGGATATGACGAATATATGAAAGATATCTTAAAATTAATATTACAGATTGTGTTTGCTCTTTTAGAGGTCGTTCTATGTGCAATCTTCTTGTACATCGTTATCAGTGTAGGACTGCCTCTAATTAATCAAATTAGCAGTTTAAAAGGGAGATGAATAAAAAAAATGAAAAAAACATCATTAACGGAGATAGGGACATTTTTTAGAGATACAGTTACGCCAGCCACGAGTTGGGTCTGTATGGATATGGACGGCATTCACATTTATGATGCATCGGCAGGAGCAGATTATGCACACTCTCCAAATTTTAATCATGCTGTTGGCACTTGGGACGCAAACGGCAATAAGGAAATTGCCACTCTACATATAGCTATCAAATATATTAATATTCGTAATTACACTATGTATAAAGATATCTTATTCTCTAAGTGTATAGAGTGTGTAAATATTAATATTCTAGATAATATATATAATACAGGTGCTAGACAAAAAAAAGCTCATAACAAATCAAAAGTTATTGCTTATTTTGTAGACGGCTCAACGATTCTTTTTGATTCAAAAGTTGAAGCTAAAAATTTCTTTGGTCTAAAAAGAACAGAGCAAATCAACAGATACATAGAATCAGGTAATCCTCTCCCTGACGGTACTACAACAATAGATGAAGCTTGTGATGATGCTTTTGTTCATAAGCTATTTAACCAAAAATCAAAATTCTAAAATCCAGCTTTTTTGCATTAGAGATTTACCCCACATCTTATAATGCAGGTGTTGATATCTTCTTTCCTCCAAAAAGAGGTGCAACAATTGCTGATTTTCATTATCGAGGTGCCTATTTTTATAGCCTTATATTCAAGCGACAGCTATTGGCGACCCGTTTGTTTTTAAAAGACAAAAGGAGTTTTCAATTTGAAAGTTTTTGAAGCAAATATTAAAGATATTAAACCTTATCCAAATAATCCAAGAATTATTACCAACGAGGCAATCGAGAAGGTTGCCAACTCGATTAAAGAGTTTGGAATGCAACAGCCGATTGTTGTTGATAAAGACATGGTTATAATCGTCGGGCATACTCGATTAAAGGCTTGCGAATCACTAGGCATGGGGACAGTGCCTTGTGTTATTGCAGACAATCTCTCCGATGAGCAAGTAAAAGCCTATCGGTTAGCAGATAACAAAACAAACGAATTCACAGATTGGAATTTAGAGTTACTTGATTTTGAATTAGAGGATTTATTTAAAGACAACTTTGATATGGAGCAATTTGGATTTGAGCTTGATTTAGAAGGGGAAGAGGATAAGGAAATTGTCGAAGATGAAGTTCCTAATGAAGTTCCATCAGTTGTAAAAGAACACGAAGTTTGGAAATTGGGAAGACATATTCTAATGTGTGGAGATAGCACACAAGAAGAAGATGTAAAAAAGTTAATGGGGGGGGGTATAGCTGATATGCTTATAACAGACCCACCTTATGGAGTAAGTTATGTAGGGAAAACAAAAGATTCTCTAAAAATTGAAAACGATTCAAAAGAGGATTCTGAATTTATTAATTTTCTCACTGATTCTTTTAATGCTGGCGATTCAGTTTTAAAAGAAGGTGGAGTTTTCTATATTTGGCATGCCGATTCTCGAGGCTATGTTTTTAGAGTTGCTTGCAAAAATGTAAATTGGGAAATAAGACAATGTCTTGTGTGGGTAAAACAATCAATGGTTTTAGGTCGACAGGATTATCAATGGAAGCATGAGCCATGCCTGTATGGTTGGAAAGAAGGCTCTGCTCATTTATGGGCATCAGATAGAAAGCAAACAACTGTTCTCGAATTTGACCGACCTATGAAAAATCTCGAACACCCAACAATGAAGCCTGTCAATCTTTTTGCATATCTAATAAAAAACAGTTCTAAAAAAGATGATATAATTCTCGACCTTTTCGGAGGAAGTGGAACAACGATTATTGCTTGCGAACAACTCGAACGCTCGGCTCGAGTAATGGAGTTATCCCCACATTATTGCGATGTAATTATTCAACGCTGGGAAAATCTTACAGGAGAGAAAGCAGTAAAAATTGCAGGTTGATAAAAAGAATGTCGAATAAGAACTCAGCATATCCTGAATTAAATAAAGCATCTTTTGAAACTCTTCTCCGATTGCAATTCACGAGAGAAGAGGTTCTCGTTTACTTCGGGAAATCAAAAACGGGGTTAATCGAATGGGTAAAAAAAGAGTATGAGGGGAGAACGTTTGAAGATATAAAGCAAATGTGCACAATGCAGACTCAAGTCAGATTGAAATCAACAGCGTTAAAAATGTCGGAAAAAAATCCTGCTGTTATGATTTTTCTTTTAAAATCAATTTGTCGAATGTCTGACGAAACACCTGCACAGACAGAGAACAACGACAAGAATGTAATATCATTTACAAACTCAATTAAGATTGCAACTAAAGCTCTAGCCTCAGCAGATAATAGCCCTTATATTGCAGGACTCCCCGATAAGACAAACGATAACATTGATAACAAAAATCAAGATAATGAATAAAAAAAACATACAAAAGCACACTCGGCAAATGATGCAAATTCCCGAATGGAAATTCTCTCCGAGGCAGTTAATCTCTATGTATTGGTGGGCTGACCCTCGATATAGCCATTGTGCAGGCATTATAGCAGACGGAGCAGTTAGAAGTGGAAAAACAATCTCCATATCTTTTGGTTTTTTAATTTGGTCTATGTCAAATTTCAACAATCAAAATTTCGCAATGTGTGGGAAAACGATTCAATCTTTTAACAGGAATGTTTTAACAGGAATGGTAAAAATGTGCTTTTCTCTTGGTCTGTATATTCAGCATTTCAAATCAGAGAATCTTGTTGTTATTTGGAACTCAGATAGAAGTGTTATAAATAACTTTTATATTTTCGGTGGCAAAGATGAAGGCTCACAAGATTTAATTCAGGGAATCACTCTTGCAGGATTGCTATTAGACGAGGTTACTCTCATGCCCGAGAGTTTTGTTAATCAGGCTTTGGCAAGATGCTCTGTAACGAATGCCAAGGTTTGGATGAACTGTAACCCTGAGGGAAATCAACATTATATCAAACGAAGATTTATAGATAACTACAACAAACTCCAGTTCCTATATATGCACTTCACGATGAATGATAACTTCACTTTGTCACCTGAAAGAAGAGCATATTACGATAGGCAATATACAGGGCTCTTCTATCGACGATATATTCTCGGCGAATGGTGTCTTGCTAGTGGTTTAGTTATGTCTTCATTTAATCCGGATACAATGATTTATGAGGAAGACGACCCCGAGGAATGTTATACTGTTTCATTCTCTGCAGGTGACTATGGAACAACAAATCCGACTGCTTTCTTATGGTTAAGCTATAATGCAAAAAGAGAATGTTTTGATGTTAGAGATGAATTTTATTATGCATCACGACAAACCGAAATCCAAAAGAGTGACATTGAATATTGTGAGATGCTTATAGAATGGGTAAGAGGCAAGAGCATACAGAGAGCCTATGTTGACCCGTCAGCAGCATCTTTTGCAGTTGCATTAAAACAATCTCATGTTTTTAACAGACTGGAGAAGGCAAATAACGATGTTTTGGATGGGATACGTTGGACGAACTCTCTATTTGCTCTAGGACTATTGAGAGTTAATCGAAAATGCAAGAATCTAATTCGAGAACTAGGAGTTTACTCATGGGACGACGAAAAGAGTGAAAAGAGTGGAGAGGATTGCGTTATAAAGATTGATGACCATGCTGTAGATGCCTTGAGATATGCCTGTATGACTGAAATTTATGGACGAAGGACACAGTATGGACTGAAGCATATAGGCTTGTAAGGATAAGGATAGGAGAAAAAAATAGATGGGCTTTTTCTCGAAGTTGAAGGAGTTTTTTGGCAATATGTTTTCAAGAGAAGATATTAAAAAAGTTACCGGAGTGCCCCCACAGATTGCTAGTGGAATGGTTTCTGAAATTGAGTTGTGGAGAGATATATATAGCAATACTCCACCATGGAAGAAAGACCCCGAATTTGACAAATGCACGGGCTTTGCAAAAACAGTATGCTCTGACATAGCTCGAAAAACCACAGTCGAATCAAATATCTCGACAGGCAATGAAGAAGTCGATAAAACTCTACAACCATTTTTAAGTTCTCTTACTGATAAAGTCGAAAAAACTCTTGCACTTGGTGGCAGTGTTGTTCGACCTTTTTTTGATGATAATAAAAGAATTATCGCAACAACTTGGTATCCTGCTGATAGGCTTGTGCCTCTTGCATGGGAAGGTGAGACCCTTGTTTCTGTTGCTCTTTTGGATTATGTAAAAGTTGCAGAAATGGAAGGAAAAACATATGTAAAAGTTGAATCACATATTTGGAATCAGAATACAGAGACGATTACTAGCAAGGCATTTCAATATCAGAGTGGAACATTCGGAGCAGAGGTTCCTCTTTCTGTTGTTAAGGAATGGGAGAATATAACACCAGAACCTATAGTGATTGAAAATCTTAAACACCCTCTTTTTACATATGTAAGAACACCGATAGCAAATAATATTGACGGCTCATTCGTCGGTGTATCTTTATTCTCAAATGCAGTAGACCAAATAGAAGAGTTAGATAAGAATTTCTCATCTATGGTATGGGAGAGAAGAGCTGGAGATTCAAAGGTATTTTTATCTGATTCCATGATTCCTCAGCGTAAAACATCCGACGGCAGATATGTGGACGATTTATCGGTATTTGATAGAAAGTTATACAAGAAATTAGAGGGTGGTATAGAGCAAGGCAATGCTCTATTTGAAACAGTTTCTCCAACATTGAGATTTGAGCAATATGTAAAAGAAGCTGATTCTATCATCTCCCTTGCTTGCAAGAATATGTCTCTAGATGCAAAAGCCTTCCTTGTCGATAGACAGGGCAATCCTGTCACAGCGGAGCAAATCTTAAGCGAGAAAAACGAAACTTATACGACCATATTAGCTCTACAAGAAAAGATGCTTATTCCTTCAATCTATCATCTTTTGGATAATATCCGAGCATTACAGACCCTCTATTCAGTCTCTCCAAAATTGCCTGAAAATAACGAAGATATAGCAATCACTTTCGGAGACTCTGTTATGATTGACGAGCAGACCGAAAAGAAAACAGCCATGGAAGAGGTCACACGAGGGGTTAGAAGTAAGCTCTCTTATCTCATGGAATATAGAAATCTGTCAGAAGAAGAGGCTATCAAAGAGTTAGAGAGAATTAAAGCTGATACTCCGTCGATTGATTATTTTGGAAATGAAGCTGGAGTCTAAAAAGAAAAATAAATGTTAACACCAACCGATTTTAGAGAAATAGAAAGTGAAGTTTCGCGCATTTATTCTGATATTGAGACAGATTTAGTTAGAGCGATCTGTCGTTATGTAGCCAAACACGAAGGCGATATCTCTATCGAAGAATGGCGAGCAAGAAAAAATATCGGTTGGTCTTCTTTCAAGCTCAATCTAGAAAAGATAGCATCAACAGACTCTAGAAAAATCTCAAAACAAATAGATACCCTTGTTGAAAAGGTCATCAACAAGAACAATGCGTCTGACCAAAAATTAATAAAAGCAATACACGAATATAAGAAAGACACAGAACAAGAAGTTAAAATTGAGCCGACCCAAATACAAAAAGAAAAGATTCGGGCAATTATCGAAAATGCAAAGAATGGCATCAATCTGACAAATACAAGAGCAATCACCAATTCTCAAAGAATATTTGAGAGTGCAGTTAATAGAGCATATATAGAAGTCGTTGAGGGAAATCAAACCTTATCAAATGCAGTTGCAAAAGCTACAAAGCAATTAGCAAGAGAAGGCATTACTGTTGCCAGTTATGGCACATCAGGGAGACCTTATCAAATGAGCATTGATGCAGTTGTAAGAAGGAATGTTGTAACATCTGTTTCACAGGCAACCTCTCAAATGACCTTGGAGACGGCTCAACAAAATGATTGCGATTTGGTTAAAACCTCGGCACACCTAGGAGCAAGACCCGAGCATTATTTGTGGCAGGGCAAAGTCTTTTCGATCTCGGGCACAAGTGATAAATATCCTTATCTTTCAGACCCTCAAGAATCAGGTGGAACAGGTTATGGCACAGCTGAGGGGTTATGTGGTTGCAATTGCAGACATTTTTTCTTCCCTTACGTCGAGGGCTTTAATCCTGCATCTTATGGCATAGAAGATGTTACAGAATCAGAGAATGAAGAGGTTTATCAAGCTACTCAAAAACAAAGATATTTAGAACGTGAGGTTCGATCTTGGAAGAGGGTGTTGAAAGTGTCACAAGACCAAAAGAATGCAAACGATATTAACACTGCAAATTTAAAAATTCAGGAATACGAAAGCAGAATAAAATTGCTTACAACTAAGTATGGAATCCCTCGGCAGAAAGAGCGAGAGGACGTTTGAAATCCATTGAATTGTAACTTGTATAAATCTCTATAAATTATCCTTTTAATTGCCTTAGAGCTAAAGGCATATAAAAAGCTCTATCTCAAGCATTAGAGGGGAGAACTCTATAAAAAACTCAAAAGGAGATAATGGTATGGCTATCAAAGGTTTAGCAGATTTGCTAAAGAAATTCAAAAGCAACGAAATTGACGAAGTGAAGTTTGAAGAGGAATTTGGAAAAAATCTCGCAACAGAGTTTATTCCAAAGTCTAAATACAACGAACTTTCAGAGGCAAAGAAAGTTGCAGAGAAGAATTTAGAAAGTGCAAATGTTACTCTCGAAGAACTCAAGAAGAATGCAGGGCTTTCTGATGAGTATAAAAAGCAAATCGAAGAACTTAAGTCCTCAAATAGCAAGGCACAAGAAGAATATCAGGCACAGTTGAAAAAGTTAAGAATTGATTCTGCAATCGATAGCGCTCTCTCTAATGCAAAAGCAAGAAATGTTAAGGCAACAAAGGCACTCTTAGATCCTTCAAAGATTCTTGTTTCAGATAGTGGAGAAGTCACAGGAATTAAAGAACAGCTCGATTCAATCGTGAAAGATAATCCCTTCTTGTTTGAAACTCAGACCGAAGACAACAATCCAAGATTTGGCAACGGCAAAAATAGAGGCGGGAACGACGGCGCAAAGCCAACACTCGAGGCTCTTATGATGCAGGCTGCAGGTCTTTCTTCATCTTCGGAAAAGTAAATCACCACCATAAAAAATAGGAGAAATAAAAATTATGGCTAACTCAATCTCATCTGTTCAGGAATATTTAAATTCCATTATTGAACAGACTTACAGAATGTCATCACTTACAACATTCCTTGATACTCAGGGTGTCGAGGTTAATGCATTTTCAAATGCAAAGACCGTTAACATTCCAAAACTTGTTTTAGAAGGGCTATCTGATTACAACCGTGCAACCGGTTATACTTCAGGTGATGCAACCCTCTCTTATATCCCATACACTCTCACTAAAGATAGAGGTAAGAAATTCATGCTCGATGCAGTAGACAATATCGAATCTGCAGGTGTTGCTCTTGCAAATCTTGCTTCAACATTCCTTCGTGATTATGTTGTTCCTGAACTTGATGCATACAGATTTTCACAGTATGTTGACGGTGCAGACTCTGCAAATGTAAAAGCACAGGCTCTTACAAAAACAAATATCATCGGGGCTCTCGACGATGCAAGTTCTGCTCTAACAGATGCAGAAGTTCCTGAAGAGAATAGAATCCTCTTTGTAAGCTCTGCTACAAGAGCACTCATGATGCAGGCAATGGATTCTTCAAGATTCCACACAACAACTGTGGTCAATAGAAAGATTACAATGTTTGACGATATGCCTCTTATTGTTGTTCCTGCTGGCAGATTTTATGATGCTGTAACTCTCAAGGCTACCGGTTGGGGACCTCGTGAAGCAAGTGGAGTAGGTGTTTCTCCTGCAATTGCTGCTGCAGTCGGACTTAACTTTATCATGATTGACAGAACAGCACCTCTGCAAATTGTAAAGCACAACCCTGCAAGAATCTTCTCTCCTGAACAGAATCAGGATGCTGACGCTTGGGTTTACAACTATCGTTGCTATCATGATGCATTCATCAGAAAGAATAAAGCTAAGGGTGTCTATGTACACAAGAAGGCTTCATCTTAAAGATGTTTGTTTTTGTCGAAGTTAAGAGAGATAAAATAAAAAGGAAATAGAAAACATGGCTTATTTGTCATACGAAGAATATAAAGAATTATCACTCGTGCCGACCGAAAAGAGATTATCTGAGTCTTTATTTGAGGCTTTCGAAATCTATGCAGAGGTCGTTATTAATAGCTTCACTTTCGATGTAATTGAAAAATACAAGCTTTTAAATGACGATTACTATGCTCCAAAGGTCAAGAAGGCTGTAGCTTATCAAATCGACTATATGAATGACGAAGATAATAACTCGGATTCTTCTCTTTCAGCCTTTACAAAAGAGGGGGAGAAGGTAATCTCTTCTCACTCAGTAACCGTCGGAGAAACAAGTGAATCAATTTCGTATGACAATGGTGCCGTAAATTCAAACGGAAACAGTTTAGAAAATAGAGCAAGTGGTGGTCTTAAGGTTTCTCCCATTGCAGTTCCTATTCTTGCAAAAGTTCGAGCATTAGGCAGGGGGGTTAAATGAAAACCTCTCAATTACAGTTGATGTTCTCTCAATCTATATTATGGTCTGAAATTGTGGAAGCTACTTCTTCACTCCAAGCAGAAACGAATAAAGAGCATAAATTAGAGCGTGTAAGAATATCGACGAGCAATTCCGGACGTGCATTAAATAAGGACGGAGAGAGTACTGCCAGTTCTTCAACCCTCTATATTCTTGTCGGTTATTCTCTTTGTGACAGCAAGACCGAGTTACCGAATTTAAAAATCGGTGACGAAATCACAACTGTTGCAGGGCATATAATGATTGTTACAGAGATTCGGCAACTCTATGGAGTTAACGGTTCTCTGCATCATCTAGAGGTTGTATTGCAATGATTACTGTTAAGATTCAGATGCAAGATTTAACAGAGAAGTTTGAAAAAAGAGTAAATCGAGCACAGTTTTTGTTAGATTCTCAAATCGTACAAGACACAAGCCCTTTTGTTCCTTTTAGAACTGGTATGTTGGATTCATCCGTTATGCGTGCATCGCAAATTGGCGACGGCGAAATTGTATACGATACTCCATATGCAAGAGAGGTTTATTACGGAATAAGTAATAGAACAGGTAGAAAACTGAATTTCAATAAAACCTTTCATCCTCTAGCTTCGGCACAATGGATTGAGCAGAGCAAATCTGCTTATTTAGAAAAATGGACTAAAATTGTGAAGGAGATTCTTTCAAATGATAATTGATTCCATAATCGAGTTTCTTAATGAACAGTCGAAAAAGGTCAATCTGCCTTCGGTTATGCTTGATTATTTAGCAAATAAGGATTCTTTGTCTTTGCAGACTATAGGGCAACCGAGCATTGAAAAGGCATATATCGACGGCACTACATTACGAAAGGTCTCTTTCAGATTAGCAAGGAAGAGTAGTGAGAAATACACATCTTCTCTTCTTTCATTACAGATTATTTCTTCTTTGGATTCTTTCGCGTTGCTTTTTGAAGGCATGAACAATTTTAAGCTTGATGATGATTATACAATTGTAAAAGCTGACGTTTCCTCTCCTTCAATTTTGGCGCGTGAGAATGAAAAAGATGTCGTTTACGGAGTGACGATAAATGTCACATATATAGGAGATTAAAAAGATATTATGGCAGGAAAAATTGCTGTAAAAAACACTCATAGGGCTATTTTCCTTGATACCTCCGGTGGTTCGGGTGATGCATCTTATGAGAGACTCGGGAACGGTGTAACAAGTTTTACACCTTCAACAAATCCAACTGTTGATACAAAACATTATATCGATGCAAGCTCTCCTTCTCACAGTGTTACAGCGGTAGAGAGACAGTATGCCTTTAATGCTGATGTTATTAAGGGAGAGCCTTGTCTTGATTATTTATCAGGACTTGACGGAGCTACTGGCGATAAGTGTAAGAGTATCATGATTGATGTTGACCTCGCAGGAGAGGCGACAAGTGGTGCTTATCCAGCTAAAAAATATAACGTCCTTATTGCTATTGAACAGCCATACTCTATTGAGGGTGGTGAGAACCAACAGATGTCGGGAACGATTTATACGAACGGCGATTATGAAGAAGGAACATTTAACCCTTCAACTAAGGCATTTACTGCAAAATCTACAGGCTAAGAGATTGTTGTAGAAATCCATAAAATCAACCTTTCGAACCTCGGTATAGAGCTATCCTTGTATCGAGGTTCTTTTTATTTATGGAAGAAAACAAGACAGCAAGCAAAACAATTGAAACATTTAAAGAAAAAATCATTCTAACTACTACCGACGGAAAAGAATATTATTATGTCTTTAACAAATCGATACCAAAATATTGGCAAGAATTGAGAGACCTTGTTGCAAAAGATAGAAATGATTTCTATCAAGCTAAATTAATCTCTGCAAAAGATGCAGAGCAGGGGGCTTGTTACCTCTTAACAAAAGATGCAGAAAATGCTCGGGAATATATCAATCTTTTTTACCAAATTGCAGTTGATGATGATACAGTTGACGACGATAA
>OQVN01000296.1_pt1 | contig 19677 bp, 19 predicted proteins | sample 1691621 | NCBI WGS metagenome assembly OQVN01 (sample SAMN03418278, study PRJEB22391) | human gut metagenome | biome: human-gut; feature: organic feature; material: feces | host: Homo sapiens | place: Tanzania | collected 2013-01 | reverse complement strand
AAGCAGTCCTTCGTCCTGCTGGCTGCCCATGCACACTCTATGATTGTCTTGCGGATTTCAACCTGTCCATCAATAGGCGTATTGGCGCCGGGCATAATCTTTCATACGAGATGATGACGCGCGACGTGTCTATGGTCAATTATTCCAGCGCTAGACAAAATCTGCTGGAAGACTGGAAGGTGTTCGAGGGTGAGCAGCAGTTTATCGTTGAGCATTTTTTGAATTTCGTGCTGGAGGATGTGGTTACGGCTGCTTATTTGGCTGGACGGTTATCCCATGCGCCAAAGGATTTTATGGCCAACCGCCAAAAATACCTGAAGCATGAATTTATTGGCCAGGGCTTGCCGTGGATTGATCCGCTGAAGGAAGCGCAGGCTAATCAAGTTATGCTGGCGACGGGACAGATTACGCTGAAGGATATTTACGCTAAAAAAGGCAAGGACTGGGAGGAAGAAATCAACCAGCTTGCCGTCGAATTGGAGAAAACAAAGGAGCTTGGCTTAGTAAGAAAAGCTCTTGATACTGCGAAAGGAGATGATGACGATGGCGAGTCAAAACGAAAGTGATTTGCAGAAGCGCATGAACATGCCTCGTCAACGCAGCGCTAAGCTGGAAGGCTTTGACGAAGAGAGCAAAACCGTCACCTTGTCTTTCGCCAGCGAGACGCCTTGCCTTGACTGGTGGGGCGACAAGGAAATTTTGCGCTGCACCGATGAGGCTATGGATACGCAGCGCTTTACAGATGGCGTTATGCCTATCCTGTATAATCACGCAAGAGATATTGTCATTGGCAAACCAATTAAAATTTGGACCGAAAACGGTCGAGCTATGGCCACCATCGAATTTGCCAACACCGAAAAGGCTCAAGAAATCATGGGCCTTGTACGTGATGGCTTTTTAAATGGCGTATCCGTTGGCTATCGCGTCACGCAGTGGGAAGTCGTCGAAAAAGGCGCAACCACTGATGATGGTATAGAGGGACCTGCTTGGATTGCGACCAGGTGGGAAGTATTTGAAATCAGCATCGTCACCGTACCTGCTGATGGAACTGTTGGCGTAGGGCGCTCCCTGCCTTTTAACGCCAACGACGTGGAGCCGCACGAGGCTCGTGAAGAAAGAGAGGAAACCATGGAAGGGAAAGAAAAGAACGCTCCGAACGAAGCGGAAATCCGTGCTGCTGCCGTCAAGGCAGAACGCGAACGCTGCGCGGCCATTGAAGACCTGTGCCGCAAATTTGACATTGACGAAGAGCAGCGTCAGAAATGGATTGATGGCGGATTGGACATCACCACCATCAACCGCGAATTACTGGAAATCTTGAGCAAGCGCAATAAGCCCGTGCCTAGCGCCCGCTATGATGTTGGCGAAGACCGCAGCAAAGAGATGCGCGGCGTTTATGTGGACGCTATCCTGATGCGTCATGGTGTAAATGTGGCCAAGCCGCACGATGGCGCAGACCGCCTGCGTCATATGTCCATGCGTAACATGGCCATTGATATGCTGAGTCGCGCTGGCGTAAGCAATGCTTACACCATGGACGACACTGAGCTGTTCAAACGCGCTATGACCACCGGCAGCTTGCCCGGCGTATTGCAAGATGTGGTTAAGTACACCATCAAGGACGGCTACGATGCTGCCAACACCACCTATCAGGAGTGGGCGCATATTGACTCCCTGAACGACTTCCGCCCGGCCAACATTGTGGAAATTGGCGCAGAAGCTGAGCCTAAGCTCATTCCGGAAAACGGTGAATTTACTGACATGGATTTGAGCGAATCCAAGGAAAATGTACGTCTGGAGACCTATGGCCGTTCCTACAGCTACACTCGTCAGGCGTTCATTAACGATGACATGCGTGTACTGACTGAAATTCCGCGTATCATTTCTGGCCGTATGGCTGCATACATCAACGCCCAGGCATACAAAGCGCTGGCTGGCGCAACCTACAATGCTGGCAACACCGGCACCGCAGCCACCATCAGCGTAACGTCTTTGGCTGAGGCGATGGAAAAACTGCGTAAAGCCAAAGACAAGAAAGGCAAATTCTTGCGCGTTATGCCTAAATACTTAATTGTACCTGTGGCGCAGGCTGTGACGGCTGCGCAGCTGCTGCATTCCGCAGCTGATCCGAATGGCGCTCACTCCGGCGTAAATAATCCGTTTGCGAACGCATTCGAGATTATCTCTGATCCGGAACTGGACTCTCTGAGCTCTGACGCTTGGTATCTGGCCGCAGCTCCTAGATATGGCTATGGCGTACAGGTTAACTTCCTGAACGGCAACCAGACTCCGATTGTCGAAAGCCAGGTATCTTTCGACACTTTGGGCTGGAAATACCGCATCTACCATGACTTTGGCGTAAAAGCTTTGTCTACTCTTGGCATTGTTAAAAACGCTGGCAAATAAGAAGAGGTGAATAATAATGGCTAACGAAAATGCTGTTTTCCGCCGTAATGGCGATAAAATTGATTACTCCTGCGCGGACAAGGTTGCCGCTGGCGACATCATTAAGCTGCCCGGTGGTTTGGTTGGCGTCGCTGAAGTTGGCGGCGCAGCTGGCGACGTTATCGCCCTGACTATGCGCGGCGTGTTTGAGCTTGACTCCACCGGCGCTATCGCGCAGGGAGCGCTCGTATATCTGACATCTGGGGGCAAGGCGACGGCAACTAAGGGTACAAATACCTTGATTGGCACCGCCTGGGCTGCAGCTGCTGCAGGCAGCACTCGTGCGCTTGTAGCTATCAACGTAGGCGTTGAGGCTGCTAGCGCCTAAAGCTATCTTTGACGGGGCGGCGCTGGCCGTCCCGTTATCTCCATATGGAGGTCAAAAATGAATGAATATATTAAGAAAATTATCCAAAACGCGACGTTTGATGATGGTATTTTTGCGGAAAAAATCAGCTATAACGGGCAAGAAATTAATGCCATAGTTGAGCTTGGCGAAAATGAATGCCAGGTTGGCTTTGGACGCAAAAGCAATAACATTGTAATTGGCGGCAATGGCTTTTTTACTGTTAGCACCGACGATGTGCCTCATCCTCAGCGTAACGACAGCATTATTTATAACGGCAAGAGCTATCATGTTGCCGGAGTGGAGCTGGTTGACAGCATGGGTGGGCAAATCACCGTAAAAGTCACGAGTGACGAACGAGGATACATGCGAAGATGATTACTGTAGATGTCAAAGACGAAATTACACCTTTGCTCAAAAGATATCTTGAAAACAATCCGCGCATGATTGCCAGTCTTACAAAATCCTTAGGCTGGTACGTTCAGGACGGCATCAAAAAGCTAGGCCAGGAGCGATTAGCTGAAAAATGGCGCGAACGCGTGCCTTTAGAGGTGCGCCGCAAACTGGATGAGCAAGCACCTGAGGGATGGCTTGGCAAATTAAGACGCGCGATAGGCTATTCCTACAATTCAGCAACTCAGAGCGTTGCTATAGGCTGGACTAGCTCATCTGCGGCTATGGAGGGCAAGATACAGGAGTTTGGTGCAAGCAGAGAGGTCACGCCTAGATTGCAAAAATATTTTGCTGCTCGTGGCGTGCCGCTATCTGAGCACAAGAAGCGCATCAAGGTGCCAAAACGTCCTATTTACGAGCCTGCCATGGACATCATTTATCCTAAGCTGGGCGACTACGTCCGCGAAAAGGTTGAAAGCTACATGGAAAATGGCGGACATGTACGCAACACAACAAAAAGCCGCAAATACGAGGTATTCGCATGAAACTAGTTAGTTATCTACAAAATGAAGACCTGTGCTCCGTCGGAGTGAAGCTGGGCGACAGCTTAGCAGCTGATCCGTCGCTAAAAACATACTGCGAAGCACATTTTGGACGAGTTTTAAATATTTTTGTGGGGCCGCCAGAAGCATATATCCCGGAAGATAACGATACGCCTTATCTGTTCCTGCACGACTTCAGCAAAAGCGAAGGCGCAGGCGCAACCAAGGCGGAATATCAATGCGTTATCAAAATAGGCATCACCACCGACGAAAAGAATGCTGTTACCGATAAAGGCGTACAGGTTTTTAGCGGCCAGCAGCGGATTAGCGAGCTGCTGACTCTCATCGAGGATGCGCTTTTTAGGTTTAAAAATGGCTGCCAGCCTCCGACGCATGTTGAGCAGCTTACTCTCGCGCCGCCGGGAAACAATCTGGCCTATTGGGAGGGCTATCTCGTTGCTGTTTGGACTCTTGATATACCTATTGGCGGTCAAAACAAATTTTAAAAGAAAGGATGAAACGACATGACAAATACGTGTCCTTGGGGCGTTGGCTCCAAAACAAAAACACTGATTGCCTTTGAAAACATCTACGGAGAAACTCCGGCGGAAGCATCATCTTCGGCCATTAGACTGGATATCAACTCTAATGGCGTGGCCTGCTCTCAGAGCAGCACTGCTCCGTCGACTCTGCGCGGCAACAGAAATCCCGTCGAGCCGATTTTGGGAAACAATGATGTTTCTGGCGACATTGCTGTGCCGCTTGACTACGTTTCTTTTGGCTATTGGCTTAAAGCCGCGTTCGGCGCTCCGTCTAGCGCAGCGGAAGGCAGCGCAGGCAAATATAAGCACATCTTCAAGGTTGGCGACTCTCAGCCGTCCTTTACGCTCGAGAAAGCCTTCCCGGGCATCAACACATACCTTAGAGACAAAGGCTGCAAGGTTAGCAAATTGTCGCTCAGCGTGGGCGGCGATGGCGAGCTTGTGGCGACGGTGAGCGTCATGGGCGCGAAAGAAGAGAAGGCAACGGCAGCCATGTCCGAATCTCCTATTGAGCCGAAATTCGCACGTGCGCAAAACTTTCAGGCATCTGCGAAGCTGGGCGGCAATGTCAAAGGAAAACTCACGTCCTTTAGCATCGATATTGATTTTGGCCTTGATGGCGATACATATTGCATTGGCGGCGACGGCTATCGCGAAGCAATCTGCGAGGGCGCGATTACTGTTTCCGGCACAATGGAAGCGTTTTTTGACTCTATGGAATATCTGGATATGGCGGCCAACAATACTGCGACAAGTGCAGAAATCATTTTTACCGGCGGAGACAACAGCATCAGCCTGCTTTTACCGGAGCTTAAATTCGCACGCACCAGCCCGTCCATTGATGGCCCCGGCGGTATCAAACAAAGCTTAACCTACAACGCCTACTACGAAAACAGCTCTCAAGGCAGCGCTGTGGTGGTAACACTGGTAAACGAGAACACAGCCTATTGATTGGAGGAACGAAAATGAAACAAAAAGAGTACATTTTGGAATGCCGCGGCTTAAATTTTAATGAGTACTGCGAGCTGGAAGAGCAGCAAAAGGCGTACCAGGACGCAAACCCCGGCGATACGAACGGTCTGGGAAGACTGAGCATGAAATTTATCATGGAAAAAATTTATCCTGACGCGCCTGTAGAGCGCATGACTGTCGCTGACGTGAGCGCAGTATTTGCTCGCACGATGGAATTGAGTGGCGTTGTACACGAGGATGAGTTAAAAAACTTAAAGCCTGCGTCCGCTGGCAGTACGAACGAGCAGGCTATTGCAAAGACTGCCGCAGACTAAACCCTGAGCTTGACTGCGCAACCTGCGATTATCGCCCGCCTGAAATTATGGCGGGCAACGTGCAGGTTATGCGCATAAGGCAGCTGACGTCCAATTGCTATAGATTGGTCGCAGGCATGTCCGGAGTTATATGCTTAGGGTATGATTGGCCAGGAATCGAGAGTATATGCCGCATGAGCGGCATAACGACCAACAGGCATATAATCGACAGACTGCGTAAGCTGGAAGAGCTGGACATAAAATATTTAAACCAAAAGGAGGCGGCCGCAAATGGCTAAAGTAACTGAAACACGTGTAAAAATATCGCTTACCGATGCCATCAGCGGACCTCTGCGCAAAATTGAGGGCGAAGCTACGGCTACAAGTAAAGCCGTAACTAATCTCAGCAGCAGCCTTAAAAACTACGCATCCGTAGGCGCACAAATGGCGGCTGGCGCGTTTGGCTTTAGCGCTCTGAGCGATAGCATCAGCCAATTGGTAGGCTCCGGCCTGCAATTTAATAAGGCGATGGAAACCAACTCTATCGGCATGGCTGGCATCTTAACATCCATGACTACCATCAATGGCAAAAACATGGAATGGAATCAGGCGCTAAAGGCTTCTCAGGGCATTATCAAAGGCCTGAACGATGATGCTTTGAAAACCGCAGCTACATCAGAAGAGCTGGTTGGAACGTTCAGGGCGCTTTTAGGTCCGGGGCTTGGCGCCGGCATGAAGATTGACGAAATCCAAAAGCTGACGACCACCGGCGTTAACGCAGTAAAATCCCTAGGCTTATCCGGTCCGCAGCTTGTACAAGAGCTGCGTGATTTGGTGCAGGGCGGCATTACGCCTGCGAGCAGCACGCTGGCAACGGCTCTAGGCTTGACGGACGCTGACATCAAGGCCGCAAAAGCCAGCAGTGAAGGCTTGTTTAATTTCTTGATGGAGCGACTCAAAGGATTTGAACGTGCGGCGAAGGAAACGCCTAAAACTATTGCCGGCATGGAAGACCAGCTCAAAGAAGGCCTCACTAAAGCAATGGCCATTGCCGTGGAGCCTGTACAGGAAAAATATAAAGAGCTTATGCAGCAGACATCCGGCTTGATTTTTACGGATAACTTAGGCATAAACGAAGACCTGACCAACAAGCTGCAGACCGCTGGCCAACATGTCGCCAACATGGTCGAAGACTTTAAGTCGATGGGCGAAATTATCGCCCCTGTAGTCGTTCCGGCAGTCGAGGTCCTTGGAACAGCATTAGGTGTAGTCTTAGATAACGCCGGTAAAATCACTTTGGCTTTTGCCGCGTGGAAGGCTTACAATTTTGCGAAGAACTTCAATTCCTCATATTTCACGGAATATGCTGCCAGCGCTCAGAAAGCTAGCCAAACCGAAATAAGCGCTGCGCAACGAGCTGCGCAAGCTGTCATGCAGGAGGAGAACAAAAAACAGGCCGCCATTCGTCAGCGCGAAGTTGTTGAAAAGGCTGTTACAAAGGCTGCTGAAGCTGGTTATATACAGCTAGCCGCACAGCTCAAGTCTTTATCCACGAAATATCAACAGCTGGGATTATCAGCTGAAGAAGCCGCGAAACTCCAATATCAGGCAGCAAGGCAGGCTGCGCGTGGCAATATCGAGCTCTCTCAGCAGATAATAACAGCACAAACGCAGCATTTGGAAGCTGCGGACGCCGCTAATAAGCAGTCCGGTAAGCTCGCAAAACTCACGGAGTGGGCTGGTTACACTGGCGGTGCGCTTACTGCTGTAGGCATTGTATTGCAAAGCGTTACTGGCGATACTAATAGTTGGGCTTACAGCACAGGGCAGTACTTGACGATGGCCGGAATGGCCATTGAGGGCATCAGCATGATGATTACCGCTCTTAGCAAGCTCCGTGATGCTTACAAAGAGATAGCTGTTGTTAAAGGCGCAGCAGGCATGCTGTCTGTTGGTACTGCTGCTACTGCTGCTGCTGCTATCGGCGCCGTTGTGGGCGTTGCGGGCGCAGGCGTTTATGCAGCTACGCACGGCATCAACCTTGAAGAGGCCAAGAGGCGTTATTTTAACAATCCTAACGCTCCTAAAACCGACAATAAGAAAAAACAAGCCGATAAACCGCTTGACAACACAATGCCGGACATCGGCTCTATCCGACCAAAAGATTTTGGCAATAAAGCCGATGACGACGGAAGCAAAGGCACAGCTGCAGCACGGAAGGCGGAACGAGAAGCCGAACGCGCGGCTCAGAAGCTGCAGAAGGAGCTGGGCAACGTCCATGACCTGCAGGCAGAGCTTAACCGCAAAATCTTGGAGGATACCGGCGAAGCATCAGCTGTTGCTACAGCTAAGCTAGATGAAGAATTAACCAAAATGAAGTCTAAGCTTGAAAACGCTGCCAAGGCTGGTGTATCTGACGAGGAAATCCAAAAAGCTCAAAAGCTCATGGACACCTACGCGGAGGCAGAAAAGCGCCTGACCAACAATGACCAGACCATCAAAGCTCATCAGCAGCGCATGGATATGATACAGGCTGAGCAGGACGCTCATCAGCTTACAGCTCAGCAGGCCGACAACCTGCGTCGTGAGGAGCTGAGCTGCTATCAGGATAAGCTGCAGGAGATTTTAAACAGTCAGCAGCTCAATACTGAGCAACGTCTGCAAATCATGCAGGAATACTCCAATGCCGTCAAGGACATGGAGAACGCCACGGCATCTGATTACAAGACGGCGTGGGAGGACGCGCTTGATTATATCCGCAATAAAACGTATGACCAGCGTGCAACCATCCAATCCGGCATTGACGATATTCTGGACAGCTTTACTAATTTTGGCCAAAACATGCTGACTGAGAGCAAGTCGATAGGCGAGCGCTTTGATGACCTGTTCAAAAGCCTGGCCAACTCCATCATGAATACGATGATGAAGGTTATCATGCAGGGACTCATCATGAGGGCTATTACGGGAATGTCAGGTGGTGGCGATATAGGCGATTTAGCAACATTTGTTGTGGAAGCGCCTGGTCATGCTAAAGGCGGAATTGCCGAAGGCTGGTCCATTGTTGGCGAAAAAGGCCCAGAGCTTGTTAACTTTGGCCAACCTGCAAGAGTTTATACTGCTGATCAGACGGCAAGAGCTTTAAATGGCACTGGCGGCGGTTTGGAGAATGTTCGCGTCGTCATCGAAAACAAGACTGGCCAACAGGTCAAGGCGACGCAAGCCAACGTCAATGTGGACATCAAGGGGTATATCATCAACGTTGTCCTTGAGGCTGTTGCTACAAATGACGGCGGCATCAACAATATTTTGAAAGGAGCGATGGCGTAATGGACAATTTAAGATTCCCTGTGTTTATCGACAATCCAGAATACCCATTCAAAGAAACACTGGAGAACAACCTCATTCGTTCCAGCATGGAGGACGGCACGGTCAAGACAAGGCCGCGCTTTACTCGCAACCGCAAAACCTATGAGCTGACGTGGTCTTACATGGATAACGACCAGAAGGAGATGCTGGATGATTTTTATGTCAAGAAAACCAAAAACGGCTCCAAAAGCTTTAAATGGACTCATCCTGCGACTGACATAACAAAGGTTGTGCGTTTTGCGGAAACGCCTAGTTTTACGTTAAAAATGCGCAATTATTGGTCTGTGACGGTCAAGCTGCAGGAGGTGTGATATGGCGTTACGATTATCGACAGCAGCTATCGCCAGCGCTAACAACACGGAGCTGGATGCAGCCTGGCTGCTATTGCTGGAAATCATCATAGACGGCGAAGATGAGCATATTTACCTTGTACACAATAACGAGGATATCACATGGAACGGCCAGCTTTGGCAGGCCTTCCCGTTCTCGTTGTCGGAAAGCAAGAGTGACAATAAAGGCACCTTGTCAAATGCGACGATTGAGGTCGACAATACGTCGCGCGACCTTGAGTATTATTTGAGCCGTGGCAATGGCGGCGCTGGCAGTAAGGTTGTGCTGCGCTGCGTGCGCAGTGATGACCTGACGGCGACGGAAGCTGATTTTGAGGAGTATTTTACGGTCAAATCCACGACCGTGACGGAAAGCAAAGTTAGTTTTGCGCTAGGTAATGCCTATAGCAGCAAAAGCCGCCGTCCTTGGAGACGATATCTCAAAAATACCTGCTCTTTTAAATACAAAGGAGTGCGTTGTGGTTGCACAAGCAATTTGACCAGCTGCAATCACACGCTATCGGATTGCCGTGAGCGTGGCAACAGCAAACGCTTTGGCGGCTTCCCGGGCATCCCGCAAGGAGGCTTATACGTATGATTGATTACAGTGATTTAATTGGCATCCCTTTTGTACAGGACGGTAGAAATACATCAGGCTACGACTGCTACGGTCTTACCAAAGAGATTTTTGCCAGATATGGTAAAAAAATTGGTGAATATTGGTGCTGCGTTGACGACAAGGACAAAATTAACGCTATTTATCGTGGTGCTGTAAAAAATGGTCGTTGGCGTGAGGTTGACTATAAACACGGCGAGCAGATACCGGTGCCGGCACTAATCGGCCTGCGATTCAACGCGCCGCCCGGCTGCGTCAATCATACTGGCGTTTACATTGGCGATGGCAAATTTATCCATACGCGCGAGCGCATTGGTGTATGCGTAAGCTCAATCGCGGCGCTGCCGTGGAATAAACAAATTGTTGGCATCTACGAATTTATTGGCTGAGGAGGTTGGCTGAATGGTAAAAGTAATTTTTGTAAAAAACCCGTTTAGCCCTGCTCGTGACCGTGTTGTTAAATTGTCGGAGGCCACAGATAAGCCTCTAAATTTTTATACGGACGAGTTTGTCCAGCAGCTCCCGAATCAAGAGGCGTGGATACAGATTGACGGCCGTAAGGTCAACGCTGTCGTTGAGGACATCGGCAAGCTGCCGGTTAAGACTGACAGCATTATTGTTGTTATGCCTAAGGTCGCAAAAGGCGGCAAATCCTTCCTCGGCCTGATAGCCGTAATCGCGCTGTCTGTTGTATCCATGGGCGTAGGCGGCTACATGGCCACCGGCACATGGGGCAGCTTTGCTGGAGCTAGCGCCTGGACGGCGGCGGCCAACTATATGGCAGCTGCAGCTATTATGTTTTTGGGGAGCAGCTTAGTGAGCCGGTTCTTCACTCCCAAAATTGACACGGGCAAATATTCCAGTGAGGATCCAACGTACAGCTGGAACGGCGTGCAAACTATGGACGGCCAAGGCAACGGCATCTCCATTACCTACGGAAAGGTCAAAAGCGGCGGCCAGTCTATCATGAAATTTACCAGCAACAATGGCAACGACCAATATTTTAACTGGCTTGTGGCTGCCGGCGCTGGCGAACTAAAGATAAGCGACATTAAGCTCAACTCTAATCCTGTCGGAAATTATGAGGATGTTTTGCTGGAAATCAGGCCTGGAAGCAATGAACAGGAAGTCATCGCGAATTTTAATGATACGGTCCTGAGCAAAGGCCTAGGCTACGAGTTGTCTGAAGACAAATGGCGCACAGACGAGATTCAAGGCAACAGCACTGAGGGTATCATCATCGAGCTGGAATGCTCCAATGGCCTTTATCACGCAAACGATAATGGCAGCCTGTCGACGGCATGGGTGGACATAGAGGCTCAATATGCTCTTTCTGGCACGGATAATTGGACGGCCTTTGTCCAAAAGGACAAGATGATAACCATAAATAAGCTGGGCGCGACGCTTGCTGACACAAAGAAAGCTGTTGGCAAATATTACGTAGCTATCTCGCGGACAGTCAACGACCTTGTGCGCTTAAGAGTCTCGGACAAAAGCGGCCTTGCTGATGATAGCTTTTTATATTCCGCAGAAGCTGAGTTTGCTCCGGCGACTTCCGGCAGCGTTACTGTTTTTGGCATCAATTTCCCAAAGGCAAAAATCAGTCAGGTGGCGCAGGGAACGTACTGCATCGAGGTTATTGCTGCGGGCGAAAACCGCATATCGGGTGCTAAAGCGGGCGTTGTGCGCAAACGCTGGCGTGTCGATGACCTTGCGCCGGGCAAGTACCAGGTGCGGCTCAAAGTAGTCGGGCGCAGCGCAAGCGTTGACAGCAGTCGCGATGGCGTGCGCATTTGGTGGACACAGCTTAATAGCGTTATTTATGACGATTTTGCTTACCCGGGCGTTGCTTTACTAGGCATAAAAGCCAAGGCAACGGAACAGCTTAGCGGCGGCACTCCACAGCTAACCTTTATTAAAGAGCGTACACATGTCTATGTCTGGAATCCGCTGACGAAAGCTTACGAAAAGCGGCCGGCCGACAGCCCGGCATGGGCTGCATATGATTTTTTGCATGGCGCGGAACGCTTGAAAGACATCAATAGCGGAGAATATGTTTACGATTATCAAGGTATACCTAAAGAGTTGCTCTTATATGACCAGTTTAAAGCGTGGGCCGATAACTGCGACAGAATGAACCTCAAGATAAACCTTGAGATATCCAGCCTGAAAGATTTTTGGACAATCATCAATCAGGATATTGCTCCGGTAGGTCGTGGCATGGTTGTGCAATTTGGCACAAAGTATGGCTGCATTTACGACCACAAAACTCAGCCGGTGCAGCTTTTTAACATGGGCAACATCATCCAAGGCAGCTTTAGCCAAGCCTATATGTCGACGGAAGAGCGTGCTGACAGCGTAGAGCTGACGTACATTGATGCGGATAAGGATTACGAGAAAACTACGCTTACAATATACGCTGACGACTACGATGCCCTAGACATCCCTAACCAGCCTACGCAAATTGCTATGGATGGCATAACGAGCTATGAGCAGGCATACCGCGAGGGCAAATATCAGCTTTACTGTAATCGCCTGCTGAAAGAGACGGTGACATTTAAGGCCGATGTGGAAAGCATCGGCTGTATGGTTGGCGACGTTGTACTCATTGCGCATGACGTGCCACAATGGGGTATCTCCGGCAGAGTAACGGACTGCAAAAATGGTTATGTTGTTTTGCCGATAGACCTCGATGAGCTGGCCCTCGCTGGAAACCAATATGGCCTCATGATACGCAATAGCGTCGACAACACCCTGACAACATATAATGTGCTGTCAGCAGAAGGCGGCTATGGCAATGTTAAGGTTATAGCCAATGGCATCATCAAGGCCAATCAAGGCGATTTGTTTAGCCTGGGAAAAATTGAAAGCGTGGCCAAACCGTTTACTATCACGAGCATCTCAAGAACGAAAGACCTCGAGTACACGTTGTCCGCGATAGAATACGCAGAAGGCGTCTTTGATGAAAATTATGATATACCCGACCGGGAACCGTCCTTGTCAACAACCTTGGCGGACGTCGTGAATCTTGAAGCGCATCAGATAGCTTACAAAGGACCTGAAGGCCAGGCAAAAAGCAGGATGTTTTTATCTTGGGCCTTGCCTGAAAAAGCTGAAGCTGAAAGCTATACCGTTTATTTGTCCTCTGACCGAGGCACGACATGGGAAAACATAACTAATACCACAAACATGCAGGCTGAAATTGATACGCAGGCCTACGTAAGCTATTACGTAAAAGTAGTTGCACGAAAAGGCCTTAAGCGCAGCCTGGGCGCAGTAATTGGTCCGATTGCTCCTGGCGATGATGCACTGCCACCGGACGTAAAATCTCTCGATACGGAGGTGCTGCACAACGGCATGCGTCGTTATTATTGGGATTTTACATATCCGGAGCCAAACGATATTGCTGGCTTTAAACTGAAATACACGCAGGGCACAGTGCCAAATTGGGAGATGGGCTACAGCGTGCAGGACGGCCTTGTAACCACACAGCCATACGAAACAGCGACAATACGTCAGGGCGCACACACAGTAATGATTAAGGCTGTGGACAACGCCGGGCAGGAAAGTGAGAATTTCGCTCATTGCACAGTCAACCTTGGCGATCCGCTGGAAGATAATGTGCTGCTAAAGATTGACCTCAGTGAGAATAATTGGAGCGCTGTTGTTACGGACGGCAACATTTTTTCTGACGGATTTATCCATAGCAAGCAGAGCGGCGCTCATTATAGCGCTCAGGATGCACCCTATTGGGAAAATCCGCAGGCAAATTTCTGGAACAACGAGGGCTTTAAAAATTTTACGGTCGAAGCGACAGTAAATTGCCCTGCGTCTGGCAATTTTTATTTGCTTTATGAGATTGACGGTGCTGCGGATATAACCTATTGCGTCAACGGCAAAGACTCGATATACAAGCCTTATGCTACAAAATTCCGTGTGAGCGCTAGCGATGTCATCAATGTGCGTTTTAAGACGCCAGGTGGCACAAACGAGACCATTCTCAAAAAGCTGATTGCCGTCATCGACGTGCCGGACCGCGAAGAGCATTTTGAAAACATCGAGGTGCCGGAAGCCGGATTAACTTTGCCCATAAAGACTCCACATTATGCTACGACGGCTGTACACATTGATAGCGTAAGAGGCAGTACAGCACAGCAGGGCGTGTATATGCCGGAGATTGTCAGCCGTACACCGTGCGTAATAAAAATCTATAAGCTGGAGCTTGTGGATGGCAGTTGGCAGCAGAGTTATGTTGATGCGATTGTAGATATCACGTGGCAGGGCTACAGTGATGAAAGGATGTGAGAGTTTTGAGCGTACCTAAAATAGCGAGCTTTGGCAATTATAATAAATATCCTACAGACGCCAATCCCACAACGGATGCCGAGATACAGGATTTTTTGAACAACCAAAACATCATTATGCAAGCGCTTGGTAATTTGTTATGGCAGCCCCAGACAGAGTATCCGGCCGGCGCTGTCGTGCATAGCCCTAACATGAGCGCCGGACTCATAGCTGTCTGCATCAAGACAGGCGTGTCCGGAACGTCTGAGCCGGACTGGACCGCAAAAGGCACAGCGGTTACAGACAGTTATGTTACATGGGAAATGCGTACAGCGTCGGTAATCAATGCAACGCAGAGTACGGCCGGACTCATGAGCCATAACGACAAGCAAAAATTGGACAATATTGCTACTAACGCCAATAAATACACATTGCCGCCTGCGACGGCTAGCGTGCTTGGCGGCGTTACTGTTGGCGACGGCTTAACCGTCGATGCTAATGGCAGGATTAGTAAGAAGTCTGATTTTACGCTGCAATCTCAAGTCGTTGTCCCAAGTGGCTTGCAGGCGTGGAGCGGCGATGCTAAAGCGGCCAACGGCAGCGGTCAGGTATTAACCTTAAAGCAAGGCATCACGGGCGGAGCTTATACGCTGGCCGACATTTTAAAAAAATTGGTCAGTGTGTCGCACGACCATGGCAAAGGCAGCTTTGGCAACGCAGGCAGCGTCTGCCGTGCTAACTGCGATTGCAATTGTAATTGTGGCGACGACGGAGGTGAGTAATGATGAGGATTTATTGGAGAGAAAACGACTCACGCTTTCGCGCGGAACTGCGCGTGACCGATGACGGCCGCTTTACTGCACATGTTTCCCTGCCCGACAATAAAAAATATATTGAGGTGGGAAAACACGGAACGCCTTTATCCGGGCATAGCACATACAGCCTGCTTTATCGCGATGCCGGCTTCCTGATCCGCGATAAAGCCAACGTCCAATATCGGTCTCAAATCAAAATTGTGCCAACAAATCAGCTCACTATGGGCCGTCGCGTAAAATACGAGGAAATCGAAAATGAGCTAGATGCAATGGTTTTAGCTCAGCTGGACACAAACACAGTGAGCGGAGGAATCTGCGAGCTACAGCTGCAGCTTTTCCGCCTTAGCCCCAAGACAAGCAATATCTTTTTGCCAGAGGGCATGTCGGCCGAAATCGTCAATCTCGACATCGATGATGTTTTTAGAAATGGCTCGAAGCGTCATAGCTTTTGGGACACGTACAGCATCATCATTGACGGCATGGAATGCAAAAGCGGCGAACGTGCTGCTGAGAGTCTGTCGGTAACGATGGCCGGCAGAGAATATGTTGATGTGGAAGTGCAAAAATACAGCAACAATTTTGCCGAAAAATTAAACCGTGAGGAAGACAATGAGGATGTTTTCATTGAATGCACGGCCGGAATCGCGAATTGTCAACGCGTTCAGCTGGTACGTGGCCGTGGAAGCTTCCGTTGGTATAACCTGGGCTATACCGGGAAAATGAAAATTAAGCTGGGCTGGCGCTGGTATAGCGGCGTGGCCGATGTCGGGCTGGAGGTCAGCGATGAAGAAAATTAAAAAAATCACAATTTACCTTGGCAGCAAATGCAACCTCAATTGCGCCTATTGCCATCGTGAGCCTGATAAAAACGAGCACGGGATAACAGATGATTTGCTTAAGCTAATCGACGACTATCAGCCGCAGGAAATTCGTTTCTTGGGCGGCGAACCGACGCTCTACATGGACGACATCAAGAAGGTTGTCGCTCATTATCCTAGAGCTAAATTTGCCGTTACGACCAATGGTGTGCTGCTCGCGCAGTACATTGATTATTTCCGAGAGCATAATTTCCGAATCACCGTCAGCTTTGACGGCGGCGCGGAGAATCTGCGAGGCTTTGAGCCATTGCAGCAGGCTATTGACTATCATGATTTTAGCGTCAGCACGACGCTGACTCATGGCAATACAAATTTTGACGCCATCTTGAGAAAATTTGCGGCGGCAGAAAAAAGGATTGGCAGGCTGATGATGTTTTTTCCGCATATCGCTCATCACACTAATGCTGGCAACGAAAAATTCGCTTTGACGAAAGACGATGTTAAAGATTTGCTGGAAAGCTACCGCGAGGCCATATATGACGTTTGGTATAATTACGCACGATATGGAGTCATCAATATGCGCTATAAAGCAATTTTTTCACAGCTTTGGATTGCGTATAATGCAAATTATGAGTTGGGCGAAACGTATTGCTCTAATGGGCATAGCCTTAAGGTTGATGCCAGTGGCAAAAAATTTAACTGCTCATATGTGCGGAATATCTCACCTGAGCAGAATCGTTCGCTGATTATGGATAAATTTCCGGAATGCGCCAACTGCGAATACTATTCCTGCTGCGGCAGCGCCTGCGTACAAAGCCTTTCGCACGATATAGAATGCGCTTTTTACAAGGGGCTGTATAGCATGTTTAAAAATTTTGTAACAAACGTGCCGCAGAAAAAACTTGAGCAATTAGTGAGGTGCCTAAAATGTTAAGAGTTAACATATTCCCTTTTGCTGATGTCGTAGAATTGCCTGGGCGAGTAAAGCTCGACAAATCAGGCGAGGTTTACAAATTAAGCTATATTGAGGGAGATTTTAAAAAGTCTGTCGCGATTAACACAAATTGCATTGCTAATGGCAATGTGGCGATGGTTATCTATAGCCCGCTTAACCAAAAACTGCTTGTGCATTATGGCTTCTCTGCCTTGTGCGAGGCCATGGATGTAACTCACAGTGAATTTTTAAAATTGACGCAGCTGCACGGCCTCATGCAGCTTGATCGTTATGGCGACACGATATACATCAAAGTATTTTTGCCCAAGGGACAATATTGCCTGGACAGCGATACAAATAGCTACGCAAATAAGCTATATCTTAACGCTGACTGCATCCATCCGCTTGACTGGCAATATATGCCTACATTTGATTTGCTGGATGCCAAAATTAACGACGGGAAACTGATTTTGGAGCTCAACACCTGCAGGCCTTCTGTCGACGCGGCGGCCGGCAATATGCATATCAATTATGCAGGCCAATGCCTGGAATTACGCCAAGGAGAAAGCAAATATGAATTTGTTTACGTGCCGGGCGAAAATGCGTACATTGGCTATCCGTACAGCAGACGGAAAGGCCGCATTTTAGAAATTGATAGGGCGGTGCTATCATGCAGCAGGTAAGATTGATGCTGCCGGAAGCATGCTGCAATTTAAAATGCGCATACTGCCTAAACAGCAATAACATCTTGGGAAAAAAGACGAGGCTTGATTTTAAAACGGTTTTTGAGCTAATCGACATGAGCGGGTGCAATCTGATATCCGTCTGGGGCGGCGAACCGCTGTGCAATCCAAATTTAAGCTGGCTTTTAAAAAAGCTTAGATGGGTATACCCGGAAAAACAAATCAGCCTGCTGACCAACGGAACGTGTTTAAATAAAAAATATGTTAAGCTATTTAATGAGCTGGATATCCATGTCGGTATATCCCACGACGGCCCGGCACAATATTTGCGCTGCGAGGATTTTTTAACGAATGATTATGTTGAGCTGCTCAAATCGCTTAAGCATTTTACAGGTTTTAATTGCGTTGTCAGCCGCAAAAATTGCAATTTAAAGGCAACATATGATTTTTTCATGAGCAGATGCAAGGAAATTGGCGGAGACTGGCAATTGACGTTTGAAATGTTTGAGCTAACGCAGCCAGAAATTCTCGAGCATATGCCGAGCGTCGAAGAATACGAGTCGCTCAAAGAAAATTATGTGGCCATCATGGAGCTGGCCAACGAGGGGCGACCGCATCTTGAAAGCATGAAGCAGCGACTGCGGTCGCGCAATCCGACTGGCCTAAGCTGTGGAGCTGACCAGCGCTTGACGATTGACTGTGCAGGCAATATTTATCACTGTCAGGTCACAGCGGAACGCAACGATGCACGACGCGTACAAGCAAGCGTGCCGCTGATGTGTGCAGATTGCAGATACGTCAGTGATTGTCGAGGCATCTGCCCAGTGATGCCTGAGAGCTTGCGCAAAAAATTATGCTTATGCCATTACGTTTATTACGACGCTAAGCAAACAGTAAAGGAGGCGCAAAATGCTAAAAATTGAGGGACAGAAGATATCGATTTCTCAAGGCGATACGGTCAACCTGGGCTTCCGACTTGAAGGCTATTCGCTCGAGGTTGATGATACAATCCGCTTTAGCGTAAAGGCCGATCCGTCGGAACAGGAGACGTTGATTGTCAAAGAATTTAGCGGGCTGGAAGGCGATGGATTTATTATCAGGCTGTCGCCGGAAGAAACTCAGATTCCGGCCGGAACTAACTACTGGGACATGACCTGTACGACGGCTGCTGGCGGACACTTTACTCTTAATTATCCGGCACCATTTATTGTGAGGGAGGTTGTACATAATGATTAAGACGGATGACCAGGCTAATCCACAGATAGCCGTTCTGAGCACAGGCGGCACCGAGGCGCTTATCGTTGACAAAGCAGCACAATACGCCGCCGAAGCAGAGAAGCAGGCTAAGGATGCTGCCGAAAGCGCGAAAGCATCTGCGGCCAATCGAGACAGCACGCGTCTCAGCGCTGGCGAAGCCGCAAAAAGCGAAGCAGCTAGCCAAAAATGGGCCGAAGGTACAAAGCCCGGCGGAGGTGGCACGTACAGCTCTAAAGAGTGGGCAGGAAAGGCCGAAGACTATATGAATAACGCCAAAAGCAGCAAGGAAGCAGCTGCCGAAAGTGAGCGTCAGGCCAAATTGAGCGAAAATGCAGCAGCACAATCTGCCGTTGATGCTCAGACAGCTGTCACTGAGCCTGTGCTGGCCGCAGCCGGCATTACAATCCAAGATGGCAAATTGTGTTATGTTTATTACAAGGAGGTAGAAGGATAATGGCATTAAAAAAGATTGTTGATCCGGGCTTACTGGACTCAACTGGACAAAAAATCTTGAAGGAAATGCAGGTCCAGAATGCATATTGGGCACTGATGGCGCAGGATAAGATTACCACGCTGGATAGCACGTGGGACAAGGTGGCCATGCTCGTAAGAGCTGGCCATGGCAAAGCTGTATATGGTATTGGTGATAGATTTGTTGATACATGGACAGATAAGGCCAACAATAACAAAGAGTACAACGATTACACGTGGCGCGTCGACCATCATGGCGAGGTTGAGCTGGAAAATGGCGATGTTGTACCCGGCATGTATTTGGCGACGCAGTGGACTCATCCTGTAGCTGTGCAGTTCTGCCAATATCAAGCGTTTTATGTTGCGGAGGCAGAGCTTGCTGCGGGCACCTATTACGTTACGCTGGACTACAGCTGGGGCTCAAAAGATTGCGTCAAGGGCGCAAGCTTCTGTTTTACGCTCACCAAGCCTGTTCCGGCCGGCGGCAAATTGGCAGGCTTCCGTCGCATCGCAGATGATCCGTGTAGCAGCTGGGATGTACGCAGCTATGACGTGGACAGCAAAACGGTTA
>OQVN01000291.1_pt1 | contig 19798 bp, 15 predicted proteins | sample 1691621 | NCBI WGS metagenome assembly OQVN01 (sample SAMN03418278, study PRJEB22391) | human gut metagenome | biome: human-gut; feature: organic feature; material: feces | host: Homo sapiens | place: Tanzania | collected 2013-01 | reverse complement strand
ACTGTGCACATATCCAGAGTGCCGAAGCGGAATGGAAGAATCGTAAGGCAAAACGGTCCGCGAATAATGCAGTGGTGGAGCCGCTGTATACCATGGAGGATGCTGATGGTGTGATCCGCCGGTTCGTTCCCTGCCATTACAATACGATCGTGGAAGTATGCGAGGGAGTAAAAATCCGTTTTACGGATATCGGACATCTGCTGGGTTCTGCCAGCATCGAAGTCTGGCTGACGGAGGATGGCAATACGAAAAAAATCGTATTTTCCGGAGATATCGGCAACAAGCACCAGCCGTTACTCAAGGATCCGACACCTACGAAGGAAGCGGATTATGTCGTGATGGAGTCTACCTACGGTGACAGACTGCATCCGAAGGATAAGCTGGATTATGTGGCAGAACTGACCAAGGTGCTGCAGGAGACCTTAGACCGGGGCGGTAATGTGGTGATCCCGTCTTTTGCCGTGGGCCGTACCCAGGAGATTTTGTATTTCCTGCGGAAGATCAAGGTAGGACGCCTGGTAAAGGGTCATGAAGATTTCCCGGTGTATGTGGACAGTCCCATGGCGGTAGAGGCTACCGGCGTATTCCAGGAGAACAGGTGGGAATGCTTCGATGATGAGGCTATGCAATTCGTAAAAGAGGGTATTAATCCCATTGCTTTTTCAGGATTAAAGCTGTCTATCACCAGTGAGGAATCCAAAGCCATCAACTTCGACGAGACACCTAAGGTCATTATCTCCGCATCCGGTATGTGTGATGCAGGACGTATCCGGCATCATCTGAAGCATAATCTGTGGAGACCGGAGTGTACGATCCTGTTCGTCGGCTATCAGTCGGTGGGAACACTGGGGCGGGCACTGGTAGAGGGTGCTGACGAGGTGAAGCTGTTCGGTGAGACGGTTTCCGTGCGCGCCGAGATCCGGAAAATGACGGGACTGAGCGGTCATGCGGATAAGGAGGGCCTGATCGACTGGATACAGGCCTTTGAAGAAAAGCCGAAGAAGGTGTTCGTGGTACATGGAGAGGACAGTGTATGTACCGGATTTGCCGAGTGCCTGAAGATCGAGTACGGGCAGAGAGCCTATGCTCCTTACAGCGGTACGGAGTTCGACCTGGCAGGCAATAAGTTCACCTATGAGGCAGCACCTGTTGCCGTCCAGAAAAAGACGAAGCCGGCTACCGGAGTATTCGAACGACTGCTTGCTTCTGCGAGACGCTTATTGGCACTGGTTACGAAGAGCGAGGGCGTCATGACCAACAAGGATATGGCGAAGTTCGCGGACCAGATCAATTCCCTGTGCGACAAGTGGGAGATATAAAGTGCATCCATAGGCACAAACAACCCTGAGTATGTAGGACAATAGTCCGGAATACGAAGGGGTACGATTTATAATTAGAATCAGAATAAGGAGACAACATGAGTTTAGCGGATCATATTTTTATCGATATGTGCAATGACATTTTAACCAACGGTACCAGCACGGAGGGCGAGAAAGTGCGCCCCCACTGGCCGGACGGCACTCCTGCCTACACCATTAAAAAATTCGGAGTGGTGAACCGGTACGACCTGTCGAAGGAGTTTCCGATCCTGACCTTGCGCCGGACGGCATTAAAATCCGCCACAGATGAGATGCTGTGGATCTGGCAGCGCAAGTCCAACAACATTCATGATTTAAACAGCCACGTCTGGGATGAGTGGGCAGATGAAAACGGTTCGATCGGTAAGGCATACGGCTATCAGATGCAGGTGAAGCATCAGTATAAGGAAGGCATGATGGATCAGGTGGACCGTGTGATCTACGATCTGAAGAACAATCCCTTCAGCCGCCGGATCATGACCAACATTTATGTGCATCAGGATCTGCATGAGATGAATCTGTATCCCTGCGCCTACAGCATGACCTTTAACGTGACGCAGAAAAAGGGAGAGGACAGGCTGACCCTGAATGCCATTTTAAACCAACGTTCCCAGGACGTACTGGCAGCCAATAACTGGAATGTGGTACAGTATGCGGTGCTGGTGCATATGCTGGCACAGGTCTGCGATATGAACGTGGGCGAGCTGGTGCATGTCATTGCGGATGCTCATATCTATGACCGCCACGTGGATGCCATTAAGGAGCTCATCAGCAGAGAACCCTTCCCGGCGCCGAAGTTCTGGCTGAACCCGGAGATCAAGGACTTCTATCAGTTCACGCCGGATGATGTGAAGCTGGAAGGTTACCAAACCGGCGAACAGATCAAAGATATTCCCATAGCCATTTAAGGAGGACAACATGAATTTAATCGTAGCAGTAGACAGTAACTGGGCGATCGGCAGCAAAAACGAACTGCTGATCCGTATCCCCAACGATCATAAGCATTTCCGGGAGGAGACTACCGGTAAGGTCGTCGTTCTGGGACGTAAGACTTTAGAGACGTTTCCCCAGGGAATGCCTTTAAAGAACCGTATCAACATCATCTTATCCAAAGATCCGAACTATCAGGTGAAGGATGCCATCGTGGTACACTCCATCGAGGAGCTTCTGGAAGAATTGAAAAAATACGATGAGGAGAGCATCTACATCATCGGCGGCGAGAGTATTTACCGTCAGATGCTGCCCTATTGTGATGTGGCACATGTGACGAAGATCGATCATGCCTACGAGGCGGATGCTTATTTCCCGGATCTGGACAGTGATCCCGAGTGGGAGATCACCGCGGACAGCGATGAGCAGGTCTATTTTGACATCACTTATCAGTTCTTGAAATACGAGCGGAAGAAAGCCTGAGGGCAGAACCAAACGGAGAAAACCGATGAAGACAAAGTGGAGCAGGAAAAAGAAGATATCTTTTGCGGTCGCAATGGTATTGTTTATCCTGGCGGCAGCATATGTGGCAGCCAGAGTGATTCTGTGGGGCGGACCGTTAAGTTTTCGCAGTTATATACTGTTAGCGGGGGATCTGTTGTGTCTGTTCCTTTTGCTGTTTTATGTATATCTGGGAGTGCCCATCAGGCTGCACCGGAAAATATGGGACAAGTGGGGGACTCACGGAAAATGGGAGTGGCTGGAGGATATCGGCATTGCCCTGTGGGCGGTACTGTGTCTGATCGTCACGTTTGCCGCAATTGCCTGGATCTGGCTTGAAAATGACATCCCCGCGGAGACACAGCTGACAGAAAATCTGATCAGCGTGGAAGAGATGAAATTCCCGGACAGACACTGGTATTCCTACTGGCGTCCGGAGGGTGTGCTGTTTCGGAGAGAGACGGAGCTTGTCGGAGAGGATTACATTGCTTATCTGACGGAAGTGGCGGACAAGGAAGAAAACACTTCCCCGGTTAAGGATGCGGAAATCGTAGCAAAGCGGGAGATGGAAGAACAGTGGCTTGCGGAATATAATGCGTCAGAGGAGGAATCGGCGGAAGATATGCAGGATCCCTTAGAGCCTTATGCACGGGCAGTATATGATAATGTGCTGCAACAGCAGGGCTTTTCCTATGAGGTCTGTTATAATGCAAAAGGCAATTTCTATCTGCAGCTGGGAGAACAGGAGCAGGCGGGGGAGACTTACGCATACACACTGGTCTACAACCGTACCTCACAGAACGGGCAGTGCGAGATCTTCGTCCTATATCGGAATCCGGCACAGGATTTGTCTACAGACGCGGCACAGATCGTGGAATTTTATGCAGTCCGCAGTGAAGACATGCAGGTTATTGCCGGGGATAAGACCGGATGGTCGGTGGTGGCGAACAGTGCATATCAGGAAGCCACCGGAGAGAAATAATTGTAGCGAATTTAATCTCTGATTTCAGTCAAAAGGAGAAATGAGGTACATTTTCGCTGAAAAAATCACTGGAAAGCATAAATGTGTATATTGACTTTTATTACAAATGGTATAATAATGAAAATCAATAAATTCTGTTAAGAGAAATCAACAGGCAGAGTGGTAAACCGAGGAAAGAAGGAATACAAAATGGAAAAGAAGAACATTGACTGGGGTAACATCGGTTTCGGTTATATCCCTACGGATTACAGATATGTGTCCAATTACAAGGACGGCAAATGGGATGACGGTCAGCTGACCCAGGATCCTAACATTGTACTGAATGAGTGTGCAGGTGTATTGCAGTATGCACAGACCGTATTCGAAGGTCTGAAGGCTTACACCACAGAAGACGGACATATCGTAACCTTCCGTCCTGACTTAAACGGTGAGCGTCTGGAGTCTTCCGCAGCAAGACTGGAGATGCCCATTTTCCCCAAGGAGCGTTTCGTAGAGGCTGTTACCGAGACTGTTAAGGCGAACGATGCTTTCGTGCCTCCTTACGGCAGCGGTGCAACTCTGTACATTCGTCCTTATATGTTCGGTAGCAACCCTGTCATCGGTGTAAAGCCTGCGGATGAGTATCAGTTCCGTATCCTGTGCACCCCTGTGGGACCTTACTTCAAGGGCGGCGTTAAGCCTCTGACCATCCGTGTCACCGACTTTGACCGTGCGGCACCTCACGGAACCGGTCACATCAAGGCTGGTCTGAACTACGCTATGAGCTTACATGCTATCGTATCCGCTCACAAGGAAGGCTACGATGAGAATATGTACCTGGATGCTGCTACCCGTACCAAGGTAGAGGAGACCGGCGGTGCGAACTTCCTGTTCGTTACCAAGGACAACAAAGTCGTAACTCCCAAGTCCGACAGTATCCTTCCTTCCATCACCCGTCGTTCTCTGGTATATGTTGCCAAGGAATATCTGGGATTGGAAGTAGAAGAGAGAGAAGTATACCTGGATGAAGTAAAAGACTTCGCAGAGGCTGGTCTGTGCGGTACCGCAGCAGTGATCTCCCCTGTTGGTAAGATCGTTGACCATGGCAAAGAGATCTGCCTGCCCAGCGGCATGACCGAGATGGGACCTGTCACCAAGAAGCTGTATGAGACTCTGACCGGTATCCAGATGGGCAGAATCGAAGCTCCTAAGGGTTGGATCCATGTGATCGAGTAATCGCTGACAGAAGGCTTGGAATTGTTTAAAACAGGATAATCAGAAAATGCGTGTGGATCATCTCTGCACGCATTTTTTTGCTTGCGGGGATCCGGAGTTTGATGTAAAATGTAAGTGCTTACATAGAAATGTTACTTTGAATGATGGAAAGAGAGCGATAAATGCAGATCAATGACCGTATGGAACAACTACATAATGCAGTCTCACAGACTTACACCGCAGTGGAGCCGGACGGTCCCGGGAACTGTGGGAAGCAGGAATCTGGCAGAAGCAGAGAGATTGTCTGTGAACATTTCCTGGATGTCTATGTGGACGAGCAACTGACATTCCGTCTGACCTGCACAGCCACGCATCTGCCGGAGCTGATACTGGGGAGACTTTTCACGGAAGGCTGGATTGAAAGCATCCGGGATGTGGAGAGCATTACGATCTGCGAGAGCGGTAGAAGTGCGAGAGTATTTTTGCAGGAAAATTTACGGGGAAGCGACAGACAGATATCGACAGACAGAGAGGCTTCCTGCTGCATCGGGAATCTTACTTTTCTGAAAAAAAACGGGAAAAGACAGTTACGGGAATTACCCGGGACAGAATGGCAGAATGCGTGGGTATTTGCCCTGGCGGAAGAATTCGCAGGAGATTCCGAATTGCACAGACAGACCGGAGGAACCCACAGCTGTTATCTCGGAGTAAGAGACAAATGTGTATGCCGCATGGAAGATATCGGAAGACATAATGCATTGGATAAATGTATCGGCTATGCACTTTTGGAACAGCTGGAATTGTCCGAGTGCATTTTGTTTACTACGGGTCGGGTCCCAACAGACATGGTACAGAAAGTGATCGCTGCCGGGATTCCGGTGCTGGCGTCCAAGGCAGTACCTACAGATCAGGCAATAGAGCTTGCAAAAAAGTACCGGCTGAATCTGATCTGCAGAGCCTGGCCGGATCGGATGGAGATCTATCATGATGCAAGAAAGTAACTTTGAGAATGGACAGGGAGTCTGCTTCATTCCGACGGAATAACACGGAAGGAAACACAGTGAGAGGAGTCGCACATGAAAGACATGAAAGAATTGGAAGAATGTCTGGAGGCATTACTGGCAGAGGTAAAGCCCATAAAAAAAACAGAATATGTGGCACTTACGGATGCCTGTGACCGGATCCTCGGTGAGGATATTGTGGCGCAGATGATGATTCCTCCCTATTCGAAGTCTGCCATGGACGGTTATGCCGTACGGGCGGAGGATACGTCTGGTGCGGACAGAGAACATCCGGTTACTTTACAGGTCGTGGGAGAATTATTTGCCGGAGATTGTGCAGAGATTCCTTATGAAGAGGGATGCGCAGTACGGGTGATGACCGGTTCTTATGTGCCGGAAGGATACGATGCGGTCATCAGACAGGAAGATACCGATTACGGCGAAAAACAGGTACAGATCTACCGGGAGATTACAGCGGGAACCAATTATTGCTGTGTGGGAGAGGATATCCGTGAGGGTGAGCAGATCCTTGCACGGGGGACACATCTGCGTGCACTCCATATGGGTCTGCTGGCAAGTCTCGGCATTCACAAGGTGCCGGTCTGTGAGAGGATAAAGTGCAGTATTCTATCCACAGGTTCGGAACTGATGGCACCGGGAACGCCACTTTTACCGGGGAAAATATATAACAGTATCGCTTATATGCTGCGGGCTTCCATGGAAAGACAGGGAATACAGGTGCCTTTCACGGAAATCTGCGGAGATGATAAAGAATTATTGAAGGAAAAATTACAGCTGTGCCTGAAAACAGCGGATATTGTCATCACTACCGGTGGTGTGTCTGTGGGGAAAAAGGATCTGCTGCTGGAAGTGCTGGAAGAACTGGGAGCGAAAAAAATATTTTCCCACGCCAACATCCAACCGGGAACTCCGACGATCGGCAGTGTCCTGGATGGTAAAGCCATCTTAAGCCTGTCGGGAAATCCTTATGCGGCGTATGCCAATTTTGAGTATTATTTTTGGGAACTGGCAGCGTATTTGACACAGGATGCATCCTTGAAGGTGCGAAGAACGCACGCGGTGCTTTCTGACCCTTATCCGAAGGTGAATAAGCTCAGACGCTTTGTCCGGGCATATGCGGAAGAAGGCAGAGTGACATTGCCCACAGCAGTACATGCGTCTTCGGTGCTTTCCAACATGAGAGATTGTAATTGCTTTATAGATATGGAACCGGGGAGGGAACTGCACCCCGGAGATGAAGTGAAGATCCAATACTTCCAATGACAGCGTTAAGGATTGCGGGAGTGCTTGCACGGGAGGAAGACTAAAAATGCAGGACATGCATAAATTTACCTTTGGTACAGCGGTCCTCGCCGGCGGCAGAAGCAGCCGGATGGGACAGAACAAGGTCTTAATGGAATATCAGAACCGCAGATTCTTAGACAGAATCTGTGAGGAACTGCAGGGGTTCGATGAGAAGCCCTGTATTTCTGCTGCTATGCCCGGAGAATATGAGGATCTGGGGCTTCCCGTTGTCTGTGATGAGCACAGGGAGATCGGACCTATGGAAGGAATCCGTCAGGTTCTGATCCATACTTCCTGCGACTATGTGTTTGTCTGTGCCGGGGATATGCCCTTTATCACGGGAGACCTGGTGCGGTATATGGCAGAATTTATTTCCTCGGACTATGACTGTTATTGCATGGTGGATGAGGATCATATTCATCCGCTGTGTGCTGTTTATTCGAAAAAAATACTGCCGGTGATAGAAGAACTGATCGAACAGGGGCAGTATCGCCTGATGCAGATCCTGCGCAGGGTGCGGACCAAATACATCCGTCTGGAGAGCAGCTGTTTTGATAAAAAGCAGCTGCGCAATATCAATACCAGAGAAGAATTCGAAAGTTTAAGTCTGCCGCTTATCTTCTGCGTCAGCGGCATCAAGGACAGCGGCAAGACCGGACTGGTCATTAAGCTGATCAACGAGTTCATCCGGGACGGATACCGCGTAGGTGTGATCAAACACGATGGGCATGAGTATGCCATGGATCAGGAAGGGACGGACACGTACCGTTTTACGGAAGCAGGGGCCAAAATCAGTGCTATTTATTCCGACACGCAGTCCTCTGTGAACCGTAAGGGAAAAGTGACCGCGGAGGATATGATAGCTGCCTGCGGGAATGTGGATGTTCTGATCCTGGAGGGACTAAAAGGTTCCGCTTATCCGAAGGTTGAAGTGGTACGGAGAGCGGTGTCGGAGCATACAGTATGTGCCACAGAGCATCTGATCGCGGTGGCAACCGATGTAGTGACGCAGGATGCAGTGAACTGTCCTGTGTATGACATGAATGATATAGCAGGTATTTATGCCTGTATTTTAGGATACTTTGGTATATCCGGGAGATTACGATGAAACTGATCAGAACAGAAGATGCAGTGGGACAGGTGCTGTGCCATGATATTACCCAGATCATTCCGGGAGTAGTGAAGGATGCTGTGTTCCGCAAGGGGCATATTGTCACGAAAGAGGATATTCCCGTATTGTTATCTGTGGGTAAGGAACACCTCTATGTGTGGGAAAAAAAGGAAGGTATCCTGCATGAGGACGAGGCAGCGGTAATTTTACGGGATCTGTGCATCAATGATAATATGACTGCCAGTGAACCGAAGGAAGGCAAGATCGAGATCCGGGCAGCAGCAGACGGATTGCTCAAGATCAATTCCGAAAAATTACGTGCGGTGAACGGACTGGGAGAGATGATGATCGCCACCATTCACGGCAATTTTCCGGTGAAAGCAGGAGACAGGCTGGCGGCCACGCGCATTATTCCACTGGTGATCGAAGAGGAAAAAATGAACCGGGCGAAGGAAGCAGCCGGTGGAGAACCGCTTCTTAAGATCCTGCCCATATCCCATAAAAAGGTGGGGATCGTCACCACCGGCAGTGAAGTATTTAAAGGCAGGATACAGGATGCTTTCGGACCTGCCATCCGGGCAAAGCTTGCGGCATATGATACGGAAGTGATGGGACAGGTGATCCTGGATGACTGCCAGGAGGATATTTCGGCAGCGATTCTTAAGTTTGCCCGTCAGGGCGCAGACATGGTGCTGTGTACCGGCGGCATGAGCGTGGATCCGGATGACAGGACACCGGGAGCGATCAAAGCTACGGGAGCGGATGTTGTGTCTTATGGGGCACCGGTGCTTCCCGGAGCCATGTTCCTGTTAGCTTATCTGGGAGAGATTCCGGTGCTGGGACTGCCGGGCTGCGTGATGTATGCGGGACGCACGGTATTTGACCTGGTACTGCCGAGAGTACTGGCAGGAGAACAATTGACGAAAGCTGATCTGGACAGCTACGGAGAGGGCGGATTGTGCCTGAATTGTGAAGTATGTCACTTCCCCAATTGCGGTTTTGGGAAACAGTAAACAACAGAAAGGAAACGAAAATGTCAGGCTTTACTCATTTTGATGCGCAGGGAAACGCCATCATGGTAGATGTAACAGACAAGGATATTACAGAGAGATGTGCCACGGCAAGTGGCTGTATCCGGGTGAGTCGTGAAGTATTTGACGCGGTGAAGGACGGTACGGCGAAAAAGGGAGATGTTCTGGGAACTGCGCGGATCGCAGGGATCATGGCGGCTAAACGGACCTGGGAGCTGATCCCTCTGTGTCATCCGCTGATGCTGACAAAGGTCACCATAGATTTTGCTATGGAAGAGGAGACATGTACGATACGGTGTTTCTGTACAGCAAAATTATCCGGGCGTACCGGCGTGGAGATGGAGGCACTGACCGGGGTGAATGTGGCACTGCTTACCATCTATGATATGTGCAAGGCAATGGACCGCGGCATGGAAATGGGAGAGATCCATCTGGAGGAAAAGATGGGTGGCAAGAGCGGACATTTTCAAAGAACAGAATATGAAAAAATATAATAAAAAAATGAGCTTTGCAATGACAACGATTTTGACAGCAGCTATGCTTCTTGCTGGATGTGGGGCGGAAACCGGGAATACAACAGATACCAGACCGGCTGCTTCCGAAACAAATACTCAGGCAGATGTGGAAACAGGCAGCACGGCGCAGGATACGGAGAACGGTGATGCTGTGGAACTGACGGTTTTAGCGGCAGCTTCCCTGACGGATGTATGCAATGAGATCAAGACAGAGTATGAAGCAGCACACCCCAATGTGACACTGAACTTTTCTTATGGAGCGTCCGGTGCCTTACAGACACAGATCGAGGAAGGCGCTCCGGCAGACCTGTTTTTCTCCGCAGCTACCAAACAGATGACAGCTTTGAACGATGAAGGACTGATGGATCCGGATTCTATTGTGAATCTGTTGGAAAATAAGGTAGTTCTGATCGTTCCGGAAGGCAGTGATAAGGACATTACCTCTTTCGAAGATGTGGCAACAGATAAAGTCGGCATGATCGGTCTGGGAGAGCCGGGCAGTGTGCCGGTAGGTCAGTACTCCGAGGAGATTTTCACCTCTCTGGGAATTTGGGATACGGTAAAGACAAAAGCAAACTACGGCTCCGATGTCCGCACGGTACTCTCCTGGGTAGAAACCGGTGCGGTGGACTGCGGCGTGGTATATGCAACAGATGCTTATGTGGGCGAGAACATCCAGATCGTATGTGAGGCTCCCGCGGGCTCCTGTAAACAGGTGATCTATCCGGTGGGAATCGTGAAGGCGAGTGAACACGCAGATGCGGCAGCAGAGTTCCTTGCATATCTGCAGACCGATCATACCATGCAGAAATTTGAAAGCTACGGATTCTCTGCGGCAGAATAGGAGCGGAAATGGATTTTTCACCCTTATGGATATCCCTGAAGGTCGCGGTATGTGCGACGGTGTTTACGTTTTTTTTAGGTCTGTTTTCTGCCAGACTGGTCCTCTCCTTAAGAGCGGGCAAGGCACTGATCGACGGCATTTTCTCTCTGCCGATGGTATTACCTCCTACGGTAGTCGGATTTTTCCTGTTGATCATCTTCGGGAAAAACAGTCTGTTAGGCGGGCTGCTCTTAAAAATGGGAATCAGTGTGCTGTTCACCTGGCAGGGAGCGGTGATCGCGGCAGTGGTGGTATCTTTTCCCATCATGTACCGGACAGCCCGTGGCGCCCTGGAGCAGGTGGATGTGAATCTGATCTATGCTGCACGGACGCTGGGAATGTCGGAGGCAAAGATTTTTTTCCGGATTCAGCTGCCGGCGGCATGGCCCGGTGTGGCGGCTGCCACGATTCTGGCATTTGCCAGAGCTATGGGGGAATTCGGTGCGACGATCATGTTAGCCGGAAATATTCCCGGAAGGACACAGACCATGTCGGTGGCAATCTACACGGCAGTGCAGAGTGGTGACCGAAGTCTTGCCTATTACTGGGTAGCCATTATCATGGGAATTTCCTTTTTCACCATTTTCCTGATGAATTACTGGATGGGTTATCAGGAGCGGAGAGGCGGTGGGAAGAGATAATGGCTTTGTATGTGGATATTGAAAAAAAGTGCGGAGACTTCCTGTTAAAAGTAAAGTTTACCGCACAAAAAGAAGTATTGGGGCTGTTAGGTGCTTCCGGCTGCGGCAAGAGCATGACACTTAAATGCATTGCAGGAATCGAAAAGCCGGATAAAGGTGTGATCCGGCTGGACGATAAAGTATTTTTTGATTCGGAAAAACGGATCCATCTGCCGGTACAGAAGAGGAGAGTAGGCTATTTATTTCAGGATTATGCCCTCTTCCCGAATATGACGGTGCTGCAGAATATCCTGTGCGGCGCAGGTGACAGGAAGAAAGCATCGGAATATGTGAAACGTTTTTTCCTGGAAGGCAAGGAGCAGCTGTACCCGGCACAGTTGTCCGGTGGACAGAAGCAGCGTACCGCCATGGCAAGGATGTTAGCCGGGGAACCGGAGATACTGATGTTAGATGAGCCCTTTACAGCACTGGACAATTATCTGAAGATGCAGTTGGAGCGGGAACTGATGAAGGTCATGGAAGATTATGGGAAGACAGTACTGTTTGTATCCCATGAACGGAACGAGGCCTATCGTATGACGGACCGCATCGCAGTCATGGAAAACGGACAGATCCTGGATGTGCAGCCGAAAGAGGAACTTTTTCAGAATCCGGCTTCTCTGGCGGCAACACTTCTGACCGGATGCAAAAATGTCTCAATGCTGCAGGCTGAATCTGATGGGGGATATGCGGCAACAGACTGGGGAATCCGCCTGTCTGCGCCGCCCAAGGAAGGTAACTACAAATATGCGGCATTCCGGGCACACTATTTTCAGGTCGTTCCGGCAATGGAGGCAACAAATGTGCTGGAGTGTCATATCCTGCGGGTGATCGAGGATACCTTTTCCACAGTGGTACTGTTTTGCAACGGTAACCGGACAGGGGAACATGCATCAGAGGTGTTGACCTATGAATTGCCGAAGGAGGAATGGCAGAAGCTGAAAAATTCAGAAACACTGTATCTGAAAATGCCGCCGGAACAGATCATATGGCTGGAAAAATAAAAGGAGTACATAATGCAGGACGGTCTGGGAAGAGAAATTGATTATTTGAGGATATCGGTGACGGACAAGTGTAATCTCCGGTGCAGATACTGCATGCCACCGCATGGGATCACGCCGTTAGCCCATGCGGAGATACTGACGCTGGAAGAAATCTTTCGGCTGGTGGGGATCATGGAACAACTGGGAATCCGGAAGGTGCGTCTGACCGGAGGGGAACCCATGGTACGGAAAAATCTGCCGTGGCTGGTGGAGCAGATCCACGGGCTGTGCGGAATCCGGGAGATCGCCATGACTACCAATGGGACACTGTTCGCACCGCAGGCAAAAGTCTATCGCGAGGCGGGACTTACGGCAGTGAACATCAGCCTGGACACGCTGGATCCGGAACGTTTTCGCTGCATCACCGGCTGTGATAGAGCAGATCGCACAGCAGGTGTGGACAGTGTGCTCTGTGCGATCGATGCAGCGCTGGAGCAGCAGCTTAGGGTGAAGATCAACTGTGTTCCCTGCGAGGAGATGAATGGAGACGACCTGGAAGGGATTGCTATGTTGGCTGAAGACAGACCCGTGGATGTCCGGTTTATCGAGCTGATGCCCATAGGCTGTGGGAAAGATTATACGGGAATTTCCTCAGAGGAGATTTTAAGGCGGCTGGAGAGAAGATTTGGAGCAGCAATAGCAGTTCCGGGGAAATCGCCGCTGGCAGTGGCGGGGCGGATAGAAAATTTTGCCAGAGAAACGAGTAATCCGGTCGACAATTCCGGCCGTAGAACGGATGGTCCGGCAGAATATTATCAGTTTCCGGGATTTTCCGGCAGGATCGGATTCATCAGTCCGATTTCCCATAAGTTCTGCAGGGAATGTAACAGAATCCGCCTGACCTGCGAGGGAAGATTGAAGCTTTGTCTGCATTATGACAGGGGACTGGAGCTTAAGCCGCTGCTTCGGGGCGGAGCAAACGATGAGGAAATTGGAAGGCAGATCATAAATGCCCTGAAGGAGAAACCGTCAGAGCATCATTTTCGGGAAAGGGCAGCAGGCGAAGAATTGCCGGGCGGTGTGGAAGAGCAGCGCAAGATGGTACAGATCGGCGGATAGATACAAAACATGACCGGCGCGGGCAGGCAAAAGCGGACCGGCAGAACGGACCGGCAGAACGGACCGGGAGGGAAAGAAAGGTATGAAAGTATGGCAGGGGAAGTAGCAGCAGTATGTATCAGTGAGAAAAAAGGAACAGCCAAGCAGAATGTCGGAAGCTGTAATTTTATAGAAGACTGGGGACTGGAGAAGGATGCCCATGCGGGCAACTGGCACAGGCAGGTAAGCCTGTTATCCTGGGAAGAGGTGGAAAAATTCCGCGCAAGAGGAGCGAACGTGGCAGATGGAGCTTTTGGTGAAAATCTGCTGGTGAAAGGATATGATTTTAAATCTTACCCGGTGGGAAGTATTTTCAAATGTAATGATGTGGTGCTGGAGATCACACAGATAGGGAAAAAATGCCATTCGGAATGCGAGATCTTCCATATGGTGGGGGACTGCATCATGCCCAGAGAGGGCGTGTTCGCCAGGGTACTGCATGGCGGCAGGATCGATGTCGGTGATACCTTAAAACTGATCAGTACCAGAAAACTCCGTGCGGGGATCATTACTGCCAGTGACAAAGGGAGCAAAGGAGAGCGGGAAGATGAGAGTGGTCCCGCTATCCGCAGGATCATAGAAAAACAGGGGTATGAAGTGGTAAGCCAGGTGGTACTGTCTGATGATGCGGAAGGCTTATACCGGGAAATGGTAAGACTTGCGGATGAAGAAGATGTGGATGTGGTATTCACTACCGGAGGAACCGGTTTTTCTCCCAGAGATAATACCCCGGAAGCCACCATGCGGGCAGCTACCAGAAATGCACCCGGAATCGCAGAGGCAATGCGCTATTACAGTCTGCAGATCACTCCCCGGGCGATGTTAAGCAGAGCTGCCAGTGTCATCCGTAACCGGACGCTGATCGTAAATCTGCCGGGAAGCCCGAAAGCAGTGAAGGAATGCCTGGAGGCAGTACTGGATACATTGGCTCACGGAATCCGTATCTTACGGGAAGAAGACGGCGAATGCGGTAATGGTACTTCGCTAAAAAAATAACAGGTTTGTTAAATAATTAATCTAATTGAAGAATGTTTCTCAAGAAGGTATAATGTAAGCACTTACATTATACCTTCTTAAGTATTCGGGGTAGTCGGTAAAATCTTATGCCTGTTGGAAGAGATACAGTACTCATCATGACAGGACGTACACAGGAGGGTTTCATGCATTCCGAGAATATTATTTACAAAAATGAAATGAATGAAAAAACAACAAAATTCCTAGATAAATTTGTAAAGAGGGTGAAGGGAAATCCTCCCGGTGTCTGCCCGATCGCAGTGCAGCTTTCTTTTTTACAAAGTGCCAGAAGTCAGACCTGCGGTAAATGTGTTCCGTGCCGTGACGGACTGGAACAGGTAGAGAATATGATGCGCAGCATTCTGGACGGTAAGGCGGATATGGATACCTTTAACAATATGGTATCCCTGGCGGAAATGATTCAGGATACGGCAGACTGTGCCATAGGTTATGAGGCGGCCAACATCGTATTGCAGAGTGTGGAACTGTTCCGTGATGAATACATGAGCCATATTGAACAACACAGATGCCAGGCGGAAGTGGGACAGAAGGTTCCCTGTATTTCCCATTGCCCCGCACATGTGGATATTCCGGGGTACATTGCGCTGATCGGTGAACATCGTTATGCAGATGCCATCAATCTGATCCGCAGGGACAATCCTTTTCCCACGGCATGCGCATTTATCTGTGAACACCCCTGTGAGGCAAAATGCCGCAGAGACCTGATAGACAGCCCGGTCAATATCCGTGGACTGAAGAAATTCGCGGTGGATCAGATCGCGGCAGATCAGGTAAAGGTACCGGAGTGCAATGTCACCACCGGTAAAAAAGTAGCTATCGTAGGAGGAGGTCCTTCCGGACTGACGACTGCCTATTATCTGTCTCTGATGGGACACAAGGTAGATGTATACGAAGAGAGAGAAGCGCTGGGCGGAATGCTGCGATACGGTATTCCCAATTACCGTCTGCCCAAGGACAGACTGGATGAAGATATCAATGCGATCCTGTCCACCGGCAATATTACAGTGCATTACAATACTGCCATCGGCAGGGATATCACCATGGAGCAGCTCAAGGAGCAGTACAATGCGATCTATATTGCCATCGGTGCCCAGGTAGGTAAGTCTGTAAACGTAGATGGTGTAAACAGCAACGGAGTCTATTCCGCAGTGGAAATGCTGGGAGAGATCGGTAAGGGCAATATCCCGGATTATACCGGCAAACGTGTGGTGGTCGTAGGCGGCGGAAACGTAGCCATGGACTGTGCCCGTTCTGCCATCCGGTGCCATGCCAAAGAGGTAACGGTGATCTATCGCAGACGTCAGATCGACATGACGGCACTGCCTTCCGAGATCCAGGGAGCCATCGAAGAGGGCGTGGAACTGTTGACACTGAATGCACCGGTGAAGATCAATGCGGATGCGGAGGGGAATGTCTGTGGATTTGTGGCACAGCCCCAGATCATCAGTGTGTATGACAAGCAGGGAAAACCTTCCGTGACGGTGGCGAATAAACCCGAGATCGAGGTGCCCTGTGAAGTGGTACTTATGGCCATTGGTCAGGATATTGTCTCTGCACCTTTTGCAGAATATGATGTGAATCCCCGAAGAAAGACATTTGAGACATTAGATACCACCAGACTTAAGAGCTATGACAAGATTTTCGCCGGCGGTGACTGTGTATTCGGTCCGGCGACCGTAATTAAGGCTATTGGTGCCGGCAAAGTAGCAGCACTGAACATTGATGAATACCTTGGGTATCATCATAAATATCTGGAGGATATTAAGATCCCGGAGCCCAGAGAGAACGACAGAACCCATTACGGCAGAGTGCATCTGACAGACCGTTCCGCCAGAGAGCGTAAGAACAATTTCGAACCGGTGGAAAACGGAATGTCCTACGATGAGGCGATGCAGGAATGCGGTAAGTGCTTAAGATGTGATCACTTCGGATGCGGAGTGGTAGAAGGAGGCAGAGTATAATGGTAACGATCACCATAGATGGAAAACAGATTTCCGTAGATGAGAATTTATCCATACTGGAAGCTGCACAGGAGGCGGATGTCAAGATCCCCACACTCTGCTACCTGAAGGATGTCAATGAGGTAGGAGCCTGCAAGATGTGCGTGGTGGAAGTAGAAGGCAGCAGACATCTGGTAACCTCCTGCAATACAAAAGTAAAAGAGGGAATGGTGGTGAACACTCATTCCGAGAGAGTGGTGAACAGCAGAAAGCAGGTATTGAACATGCTGCTGGCCAACCATGATGTCAGATGCTTCTCCTGCGGCAAATCCGGTGATTGCAGACTGCAGGATCTGTCCAATGAATATGGTATTACGAAATCCTGTTATCCCGGAAGTGCAGCCAAATTTGAAGCGAAAAAAGAGAATCCTTTTCTGACATATTATCCGGAGCTGTGCATCAATTGTCAGAGATGTGTCAGCACCTGTAACAAGGTGTCCTGTAACGGCACCCTGCATAACAGTAAGATCGGTACGAGAACACTGATCGATGCTCCGTTCGGACCGGACTGGAAGGAGACAGACTGCGAGTCCTGTGGTAACTGCGCGGCAGTATGTCCTACCGGAGCACTGGTAGCCAAAAACCGTAAAAAGTACCAGGTCGGCAAGGTGAAAAAGGTTCTGACGACCTGCCCTCACTGTGCTACCGGCTGTCAGTATTATCTGGTGGTAAAGGATAACGAGATCGTGGATGTGGAACCGGCAAACGGACCTTCCAACAAGGGACTGCTGTGTGTTAAGGGCAGATTTGGCTCGTTTAATTTCGTACATTCGCCGGAGAGATTGAAATATCCTCTGATCAAGAATCATGAGACCGGAGAGTTTGAGCGAGCTACCTGGGATGAGGCACTGGATCTCATCGCAGCGAAATTTACGGAGATCAAGAAAAAGTATGGTTCCGATGCACTGGCAGGTTTTGCCTGCTCCCGATCTCCGAACGAGGACTGCTATATGCTGCAGAAGATGGTCCGCTGTGCGTTTGGTACCAATAATGTAGATAACTGTGCCAGAGTCTGTCATTCCGCAACCGTGGCCGGACTTGCCATGACCCTGGGAAGCGGAGCCATGACCAATCCTATCAGTGATATTACGAATGATGTGGATGTGATCATGCTGGTAGGTTCCAACCCGGAGGAAGCACATCCTGTCATTGGTATGCAGATCCGTCAGGCGGTAGAGCGGGGTACCCGGCTGATCGTGGTAGATCCCAGAGATATCGGTCTGTCCAGGCAGGCAGATATTCATCTGAAATTAAAGCCCGGTACGAACGTCGCATTTGCCAACGGTATGATGAATGTGATCATCAATGAGGGCCTGGCAGATGAAGAATTCATCCGCACCAGGACCGAAGGCTTTGATGAATTGAAAAAGATTGTAGAAGAATATACTCCGGAGCGTGTAGCCGAGATCTGTCATATCGATGCGGATCACCTGCGGGAGGCGGCACTGATGTATGCTAAGGCGAAGAAGGCTCCGATCATCTATTGCCTGGGCGTAACGGAACATTCCACCGGAACCGAAGGTGTTATGTCCATGTCCAACATGGCGATGTTAGTAGGGAAGCTGGGACGCAGCGGCTGTGGCGTCAACCCCTTACGTGGACAGAATAATGTGCAGGGTGCCTGCGATATGGGTGCACTGCCCGGTGATCTTCCCGGTTATCAGAAAGTGACAAATCCCGAGGTTATTGCCAAATTTGAAAAAGCATGGGGCGTGGAGCTGAACAAAAAACCCGGCGTACATGCAACGGATGTATTCCCTGCGGCAATCCGTAAGGAGATCCGCGGACTCTTTATCTTCGGCGAAGACCCTGTCGTAACGGATGCAGACCAGCATCATATCCGTAAGGCACTGGAAAGCCTGGATTTCCTGGTACTGTCCGATCTGTTCATGACAGAGACCGCACAGTATGCGGATGTGATCCTGCCCGGTACCAGTTATGCGGAGAAGGAAGGTACCTTCAGCAATACGGAGAGAAGAGTACAGCGTGTGCGTAAAGCGGTGACACTGGAAGGAGAGATGCGCCTGGATACCGATATTTTTATCGACCTGATGAACCGCATGGGATATCCGCAAGCCCAGCTTACTTCCGAAGAGATCATGGATGAGATCGCGTCCCTGACCCCCAGCTTTGCAGGTATCAGCCATAGAAGACTGGATAAGGGCGAGAGTATCCAGTGGCCCTGCCCGGATAAGAAACATCCCGGCACACCGATTTTGCATGTGGGTAAGTTCTCCAGAGGTCTGGGATGGTTCTACCCCGCAGAATATGTGCCCAGTGCGGAACTTCCGGATGAGGAATATCCGTTTATCATGATGACGGGACGTATCCTGTACCATTACAATACCAGAGCCATGACCGGCAAGACCCCGGGACTGATGGAGAAGGAAGGTCATTCCTTCATCGAGATGAATACGGAGGATGCAGTACGCCTTGGCATTGAAAATGGAGAAAAGGTAAGGGTTACCTCCAGGAGAGGCACTTTGATCACGACTGCGAGAGTGGGAGAGAAAGTATCCCCGAAGGAGACCTGGATGCCGTTCCATTTCCCGGATGGCAATGCCAATATCCTGACGAATGCGGCATTGGATAAATATGCGAGAATCCCGGAATACAAAGTCTGTGCGGTAAAAGTGGAAAAGCTTCCCGCAGAGGACAGACGGACGGAGAATTCTTAGAATTTTCTGAACTTATAAGAAAACGTAGCATGGAAGATAAAAATAGGGTATAATCAGAATTCAGAGACTTTGAGAAAGTAGGAAATGCTATGTTTTTTAAAAATAGATGTAATATCACCGCAGTATTGATCGCGGGACTGCTGGGAGTAAGTATGATGACGGGATTGACTGCCTGTGGTGGGGATGACGGCACGAAAGTAGTCTTCACCACAGGATTCGGGAAAAATGAAGTCTTCCGTATCGGAGATGAATCCTGCTCTAAGGCAGAGATCATGATCTATCTGACTACGATACAGAATCAGTATGCGAATGTCTACGGAACGGAGATCTGGAACACTTCCTTAAACGGTGTGACACTGGAGGATAATGTCAAGGAGACGGTACTGGCACGGATCGCGCAGATCAAGACCATGTATCTGCTGGCAAAGGAAAAAGAGGTCACGTTAGATGAAG
>OQVN01000290.1_pt1 | contig 19812 bp, 23 predicted proteins | sample 1691621 | NCBI WGS metagenome assembly OQVN01 (sample SAMN03418278, study PRJEB22391) | human gut metagenome | biome: human-gut; feature: organic feature; material: feces | host: Homo sapiens | place: Tanzania | collected 2013-01 | reverse complement strand
CGAAATTGCCAAAATTACCGTTGCTCATGGAATCAAAAGTTTTTTGCATACAATCGTTGCAGATGCACAGGTTCGGCTGTATATGTATCATCTTTCCCGCCACGCTCTCCGGCCTGCGACAGATGTAGCAGACATCCTCGTAGTCGTTTGACTTGTTATCGTTTATATTATCTATGTTATTTGTAGTATCTTCCTTATTATCCTGAATATTGTCAGGTACTTCCTTGAAATCATCATTATTCATAGGTGAATTACCGCCTTTGTATCATTTGGCTGCTTTATCAGCCATTTAACTATTATACACTACTGAATGGGCTCGTGCAAGACAGCCGGTTTTTCTTTTTATTTTAAAAGAAAGCACACATTCAATATATTTATATCAAATGTGTGCTCATTCATTGTCTATGTAAAAATTACAAAAATTATAATAATTCCATAAGAAGCTTATTTACAACAGCAGGATTTGCCTTGCCCTTTGTAGCCTTCATAGTCTGACCTACGAGTGCTCCGATGGCTTTCTTCTTGCCATTGTGGTAATCCTCCACTGCCTGTGGATTTGCATCGATGACAGCCTGGATTGTGGCTTTAAGCTCACCCTCATCATTCATGCTCTTAAGACCGTTCTCCTCGACATACTGCTCAGGATCGATATCCTCCGAGAATATTTTCTCAAATACTTCCTTGGCAACAGATGAGTTGATCGTGCCTGCATCTACCAGATCTACAAGCTTTGCAAGGTTTACAGGTGAGAAGTTTATCTCATCTGTATCCATATCGTTATCCTTTAACAGTCGCATGGTCTCAACCATTAGCCAGTTTGAAACCTTCTTCGGCTTGCCGCAGAGCTTTGTGGCAGCCTCAAATATATCTGCCATGTGCTTTGACTCTGTGAGAATCTTTGCATCATACTCAGGGATGTCATATTCCTTCTTGTAGCGCGCAAGCTTCTGTGGACGAAGCTCAGGCTGCTTTGCCTTTATCTGTGCAATCCATTCATCAGATACAACGATTGGCACGAGGTCAGGCTCCGGGAAATATCTGTAGTCCTGCGCATCCTCTTTTGAACGCATGGCATGTGATGATTCCTTGTTGTCATCCCATCTACGGGTCTCCTGTACTACCTTTCTGCCCATCTCAAGAAGCTCTATCTGACGCTCACGCTCGCCCTCTATGGCATGTGCGATAGCCTTGAAGGAGTTAAGGTTTTTCATCTCAGTACGTGTACCAAACTTCTTTGCGCCCACCTCTCTGACTGAGATGTTGACATCGGCACGCATTGAGCCCTCATTTAATTTACAGTCAGATGCTCCGAGATACTGGATGGTCTGACGCAGTGTCTCAAGGTATGCGATAACCTCCTCAGCGGAGCGCATATCAGGCTCAGATACTATCTCTATAAGAGGTACTCCGGAACGGTTGTAATCTACGATAGATACGTCCTCCCACTCGTCATGTACGAGCTTTCCGGCATCCTCCTCCATGTGGATTTCATGGATTCTGACGTTTTTCTTTCCGTTTGCTGTCTCAATCTCCACTGAACCGTTGCGGCAGATTGGCAGATAAAGCTGTGATATCTGATAGTTCTGTGGGTTATCCGGATAAAAATAGTTCTTTCTGTCAAATTTGCTGTACTGTGTGATGGTACAGTTAGTGGCAAGTCCCACTGCCACTGCGTACTCTACAACCTGCTTGTTTAAAACAGGAAGTGAGCCCGGCTGTCCTGTGCAGACAGGACATGTATGTGTATTTGGTGCGCCTCCGAAAGCTGTGGAGCAGGCGCAAAAGATCTTTGTTTTTGTAGCTAACTCTACATGGACCTCAAGTCCGATGACTGTCTCATAGTTTTTCATATCCTTTTTGCCTCCTTCCTACTGTGCACCGGCAGATTTATTGGTATCTGCTGTATTTTTGTTACTATACTCCTCCGCGATAGTGCTGCGCTTAAGCTCTCTTGTTTTTTCAAAGCTGTAGGCTGCACGGATGATATTCTTCTCCTTAAAGCAGTCTCCGATGAGCTGTAATCCGATTGGAAGTCCGTTTTTGTCCATGCCGCACGGAAGCGATATTCCCGGAAGACCTGCAAGGTTTACAGATATGGTGTAGATATCACCGAGGTACATCTGGATTGGATCACTTAAGCTCTCTCCAAGCTTTGGAGCTGTGGTTGGTGCTGCCGGTCCAAGTATTACATCATATTTGGCGAATGCATCATCAAAAGCTTTTTTGATAAGTGCTTTTACACGAAGTGCCTTAAGATAATATGCATCATAATATCCTGATGAGAGTACAAAGGAGCCGAGCATGATTCTTCTCTTTACCTCAGGTCCAAAGCCCTCAGAACGCGATTTCTTGTACATGTTGTGAAGGTCTGTGTACTCCTTTGTACGGTATCCGTATTTGACACCATCGAATCTGGCAAGGTTTGAGCTTGCCTCCGCGCAGGCTATTACATAATAAGCCGGGATGGCATACTCTACAAGTCCGAGGTCAAATTCCTCCACAACAGCACCTTTTTTCTTTAATTCATCTGCCGCTGCAAGGATTGCCGATTTTACCTCCGGGTCAAGTCCATCTCCGAGATAATCCTTTGGAATACCGATCTTCATACCCTTTACGTCATCGACAAGCGCCTCTGTAAACTTCAAATCGTCTCTGTTTACTGATGTCGAATCCTTCGTATCATATGAAGCGATTGCCTCAAGTATAGTAGCACAGTCTGTGACATCCTTTGCGATAGGTCCAATCTGGTCAAGCGATGAACCGTAAGCTATAAGTCCGTAACGTGAAACAGTTCCGTAGGTTGGCTTGATTCCTGTCACACCACAGAAGGAGCTTGGCTGTCTGATCGATCCGCCTGTATCTGAACCGAGTGCAAACGGTACCTCCTCTGCTGCAACTGCTGCACAGCTTCCGCCTGATGAACCGCCCGGTACGTGCCCTGTATTCCATGGGTTTTTGGTTGCTCCAAAGGCAGATGTCTCTGTTGTGCTTCCCATGGCAAACTCATCCATGTTGGTTTTTCCAACGATGACACAGCCTGCATCCTCAAGGCGCTTAACAGCCTCCGCTGTGTAGGTCGGGATGAAATTGTAGAGTATCTTTGATGAACATGTGGTAAGAAGCCCTTCTGTACACATGTTATCCTTTATGGCTACAGGCACACCCGCAAGCGCTCCTTTTAGCTCTCCCGCATCAATTTTTGCCTGAACCTCTGCTGCTTTTTTAAGTGCACCCTCTTCGTCTATTGTGACAAAGCTGTTTATCTTTTCTTCTTTTGCTTTTATAGAAGTAATGGCAGCCTTTACAGCCTCTTCCACTGTAACTTCCTTTGCCTGTATTTTCTTGCCGAGTTCCACGGCAGTTAAAGACATTAAATCCATTTTTCTCCTCCTTGCCGTTATTCGCCGATTGTCTTTGGTACCTTGAATCCGCCGTCCTTCTTGACCGGTGCGTTGGCAAGTGTTGCTTCACTTCCGTCACCGTTTGTGACAACATCATCTCTGAATACATTGTTTACAGGGAATACGTGGCTCATAGGCTCAATTCCCGCAGTATCAAGCTCCTCGAGCTTGTCGATATAATCAAGCATATCTGCCATATCCTTCTTGGCAGCCTCTGCCTCCTCCGGTGAAAGCTCAAGCTTTGCAAGGATTCCGACATACTCCATAGTCTCATCTGAGATTACGTTTCTCATGACTCCGTCCTCGCCCATCACCTTTGTGGTAACAGCCTGCTGCTCAGGAGTCTCATCCTCAGGCTCCTCGTCAAGCGCAGCACTTCTGACCTTTGCATATACCGCTTCATCGCATATACCCTGATTGTTGAAGCCTGCATGGCGTAAAGTACCTTCATAATCCATGCCTGCGGCAACCATCACCTTGCCGGAATTTGGATTTTCAGTATCATGTCTGGCCCATACACGTCCGGCACCAACCTCATTGATGAAAAATCTGATGATAGCAGTCACCGCCTCAGTCATATATCCTTTATTAAAAAACTGACTTCCTAAGCAATATCCAAGCTCAATGCTCTCCGTCTTTTCATCAATGCTCACAACCGAAATATTGCCGATAGGCTGCTCAAGGTCATTGAGCTCAATAGCCCAATTGTAATACTCTGTATTGTCATACTGAGCAATCCAGCTCTTTATCATATCCTCTGCCTCATCAACACTCTTGTAAACAGGCCATGTAAGATACTTAACTGTCTGCTCGTCGGAAAACCAGTTGTAAAAAACGTTTTCCGCATCTTCTATTTCAAATCTTCGAAGAGTAAGCCGCTCAGTAGCGATTTCTCTTGTTCCTAAATGATTCATACGATATCCTTTCTCTTTTTAAAAATTTTCTGAACAAAATATATACACACATGCAACCTCAAAACCTACATGCGCACCCACCATAATTAAATCCTGCATATCGGGGACTGCAAAAACCTGCCCCAGGTGCGCATCAACACCCTGCAAAGCATGGGTGCATATATATTGCGAAGACAAATTTTTAACAGTTCCGACGCTCACAGCCTGTAATACTTCACAGCCTACATCCTGCCAACAACCTATCCGCAGGAAATGTCGGAACAAGCTTAAAAATTTTCTGAACAAAATATATACACACATGCAACCTCACAGCCTTAAAGCGCACCCGCCACAACCCAAAAAGCTGTGATCTATGGCTCCAATCTGCTAAGGTCACGCGGAAACAGCGTAGCCTCACGCACATTGTCCTCTCCGATAAGCTGCATTGTAAGTCTCTCAAGTCCTATTCCAAGACCTCCATGTGGCGGCATGCCGTGCTTGAAGGCTGAAAGATAGCTCTCCATGCCCTCTGTCTCCATGCCACGCTTTGCGATTTTTTCCATAAGCTTGTTGTAGTCATGGATTCGCTGACCGCCTGTTGTGATTTCAAGTCCTCTGAAAAGCAGGTCAAAGCTTAAGGTGTATGTCTCATCTGCCGGGTCATCCATGGCGTAGAACGGTCTCTTCTTTGAAGGATAATGTGTGACAAATACAAAATCACTGCCATACTCTTCCTTGAAGTACTGTCCGATAAGTACCTCCTCCTCCGGCTCTAAATCGAATGGGTTCCTGAACTGTCTGTTATATTTTTCTGCGACACGCTGCTTCGCCTCGTCAAATCTGACTCTCGGTATGCTTGTCACGTCAGGCAGCTCTATCTTTAAAAGCTCAAGCTCCTTGGCGTATGAGGTCTTTAAAAGCTCCATGGTGTACTGCAAAAAGCCTGTCTCCATCTCCATGATGTCCTCAAAGCCGTCAATGTAACCCATCTCGAAATCGAGTGATGTATACTCATTCAAATGTCTCTTTGTATTGTGCTTTTCTGCTCTGAAAACAGGTGCAGTCTCAAATACCCTGTCAAAGACACCTACCATCATCTGCTTGTAAAACTGCGGGCTCTGCTGTAATATAGCCGGTCTGTGGAAATATTCAAGCTTGAAGAGGTTGGCTCCTCCCTCGGCTGACTTTGCACCAAGCTTTGGCGTATGAATCTCTGTAAATCCATTATTATAAAGGAAATCCCTAAAGCCCCTTGTGATACCCTCCTGTATGCGGAACGTAGCACGCTCTCTTGGGTTCCTGAGTGCCACTGCCCTGTTATTGAGCTTTGCCTCAAGCGATGTATTCAGTTTCCATTTGTTGATCTGAAGCGGCATTGGCTCCGCCGGCTCAGATAAAATTGTGATAGTGTCAAGACGAAGCTCGAATCCGTTTGGAGAACGGTCATCACTCTTGTATGTGCCGCATACCTCCACGGTATCTGCTTCCTTTAGATCATCAACGCTAAACTGGGATTTGCCCGGCTCGTATACACACTGTATGAGTCCGTCCCTGCGTCTTAAAACGATGAATGCAACCTCGCCCATATCTCTTATGGTGTGAATCGCACCCTTTACCTTGATGTTTTTGCCCTCGTAGTCGCCTGCAAGAATTTCTGCGATACCGAGGTCTTCCTTTTGAACTGCTCCTGTTAAGAATTCCATATTTTTGTGCTCCTTTTCATAGCTTTTCGTAAAGCTAATTTATTGTAAGCGGGACGGAATATAAATTTATGTAGTATTGTATATAGCCCACGAATTGCTATGTGCCTCTGTCGAAACTGGGCTATATACGCCAAAAAGCCCCGGAGCATATCAAATTAATGAAATGCTCCGGGGCGAAAATTCTAAAATATTCCGCGGTACCACCCGCTTTGAGAAAAAGGACTGTTCCTGTTTCTCCACTCTTATCCGTAACGTGGATGAATCGTATCTGCCTACTTTTGAAATAAACCATATCAATCGTTCAACAGATCTGCTCCGGTAGTGTTCCTGCAATCAACTCTTCCAAACAGCGCTCTCAGTCGGTGACGCTGTATTCCTGTCGGTGTCTGGTGATCCAAGTCTCCTTCAACGCATTTATTGTTCTTTTGTTGTTTAACGTTATAACACAATAAACTTATTATTTCAACCCATCATAGTCAAAACTTAAGAAAATAAAGTATAGGAATATATTATAGTTTTTCTTAATTATGGTTATAACAGAGCACTCTTTTGCAACAATTATTAAACAAATTTAGGCTATTGGCTATTGCCTTTATTGAATTCGTATTGTAGAGTATATCTGGTATAAATAGTTAACAAATAATAATGAGGCAGGTAACACTTATGAAAAAAATATTATTTTTTGATATAGACGGCACTCTCGTTGATTTCGGCAATAGCACCATGAGCCCATCAACCGCCGATGCTCTAATAAGAGCAAAACAAAACGGCCACATGATTTTTCTTTGCACCGGACGCAGCTACAATCAGATTTATCCATCATTAAAAGCCTTTGACTTCGACGGAGTCGTTGCTGCTGCCGGCGGCTATGTCACTGTTAATAATAAAGTAATTGCACATCATGTCTATGGGCAGAATCTTTTACAGCGTGTCCTTGATACTGTTGGTGACAACAACACAGGACTTATCTTCCAGACAAAGGATAAAAGCATCACAAACCACAAGTGGGCCGACAAATTCATATCAGCATTCTCAAAACAGTTTGACATGCATGTGATACAGGACAACCCGACATTTAAGGATATCGTGATTGATGATGAATTATCAAGCTTTTCTAATAGATACGCTGATGTTGAAAGCACCATTTACTGCAATTGCGATTATCACATTGATGATTTAAGAAAGCTCCTCGGTGATGATTTTGTTGTAACCTTAAGCAGCTTTAAAGAGCCTGAACCTTACAGCGGTGAGATTACTCTGCGCGGTGTCAACAAGGCAACCGGCATCCGTGATGTGGTAGAGTTTCTTCACATGAATCAGGCTGATACAATAGGCTTTGGCGATGGTCAGAATGATTTTGATATGCTGCGCTACTGTGATGTCGGTGTTGCCATGGGCAATTCCAGCGATGAAGTCAAGGCTGTGGCCGATATAGTGACAGACGATATCAAAGAGGATGGGCTTAAAAATGCCATGGTGCATCTTGGACTTGTCTAAAAATGCACCATGGCATACTCTATGCCTCTATATTCATGAATCTGTCCCACTCGCACTCATCCTTTGACGCAGATACAATCAAGGTGTATGAACGCTCATCGGTTCCATCGAATACGAAGGTATAGTTTTCATTCTCCTTCTCGATCAGATATGCATATCCGTCAAGAAAATTGTTGAAGGTTTCTGTGTAATCTGCCTCCTCGATTTCCTCATCAGCCGTGGTGCTCTTTAGATTGCCATCGGCATCATAGGTCTTAAAGCCCTCGCGTATGAATGAAATAATATTTGCATCTGAAAGCTTTAATATAAGGCCGTTGGTCCTCATATCACGGATATCTCTGTTTTTTGAATTATCTGCCTTTATGATTACATTGTCAAGGCAGATTTTGAAGGTGCCAAAGCTCATCATGATATCGCTCACATGCACATCCGAAAATTTGAAATGTGTAAACTCGTTTTCTGTTCTGAATTTCATCTGTTATCCTCCGTTTATACTCATGCCGATATTTTATCAGATAATTCGGCTTTGGACAACTTGCATTTTATAATGTGCCGTACAGTTCAAGTGTATGACCTACACTGCCTGCACCTATAAAATAATAGTCGCTTTGGGTGTCACCGTCTGCATAGATATACTGTCCGTACATCTTTATATTGCAAAAGAGTGCTGTGCGGCTTGATGCCGGTGCGATTCCATAGCCCTTATTTGACACGACAAGCGGCAGCCTCTGCTGTCTGCCTCCGAACGAAATATACCTGGCTTTGTTTGTCAAATCAGTAAGATCTGTCGCAAGTATTCCCTTGGATTTGAGCTTTTCGGATTTGTCCCAGTCAAAAAATGTATAGCATTCGCCGTTATTAACAAGCCGTGGCTCTGTGGCATTTTCGCTTACAAGGAGTTTTCTGTCGGCATCAAAATACTGTATGGCTCCGTTTTTCTTTTCTATCCTTAGTATCAGCTTCTCTGTTTGAATCTCAATAAGCGATTTGGATTCCTTTGCCACCCATTTGAAGGCTGTGTCGGCCTTTTGCTTCCAATAGGTTTTATGCGGCTTCGCCCCGATTCCTTTTACAAAGATTACACGTACTATCTCCGGTGTGATTGGTATCACATAAAGCGTGCCGTCCGCTGTGGCGATTTCAACGTGTGATTTACCTTTTTTGAGCCATTTTACCGCAAACTTGCCCTTTGAATGTCCCTTTACATGAAGTATATCGTTGTCCGGGATTGAGCCGTATGCGTATGGTGAAGGATTGAGAGGGAGGCTGCTCTTGTTTGCAGCCTTACTTACTTCCTTAATCTTAATCTTATTTGCCATAGCTGTAGCAGTAGATTGTGTTTGATTTTCCCTGTCTTTTTTCACAAATGCAGATAAATCAAGCTTCTCATTTTCAGCCTTATTGGTCAACTGCTCTGGCTTTAATGCAATGCGCGATGGACCAAAATACTCTCTTTCATCCATATCGCGTCTGCCATCAACACGCTTTTGCTCTTCCAGCTCTTTTTCTGTCAGTTGCTGCTTTTCATATTCCTTTGCCTTAGTGAGCGGCTCTGCAGAAAACTCCTTCTGATGCCTGCATGAAGGAGCGGGGTCTGCAATAAGCGGTGTCAGCCTGCCCCGGTGGAATACCGAAATCTCATGAAGTGCACGGGTAGCCGCAACGTACAAGAGCTTCACATGGCCATCATCTGCCGGATATTTTCTCTCTGATGGGTCAAACAGCAATACAGCATCAAACTCAAGTCCCTTTGTGTATGCAACCGGAAGCACCATGACTCCCGCGCCAAACTGTGCCGTTTCAATATCATCATCTGCTATCTCTATGTGTTTTTTAAGCTCAGCAGACACCTTGAGAGCCTCTGCCTCATCACGGCACACAACAGCTATCGTCTCATAGCCTTCACTCTGCCAGCCCTTTATCATGTCAGCCGATGCCGAAATCAGTGAGCGCACATTGGCATACTCCTCAATGCGCACTGCGTTTCCATGCCTTATAATAGGCTCCACCGGATAGATTGCAAAATCCCCGTGACGCAGTATCTCTGTTGCAAATTCCGAAATCTCAACAGTGTTTCTGTAGCTCTTTCGAAGCAGCCCGAAGGCATCATATGTGCCTGTGAGTATCAGCTTTTTCAAGTCCTCCCAGTCATTTAAGCCATACTCAAAATGGATATTCTGCGAGGTATCGCCCATGATAGTGTATGTGCAGTTTCTGAGGCAGTAATGCAGGCAGCAGTATGCCATCATGCCAAAATCCTGTGCCTCATCAATAACCACATGACTCGCCTCACGAACCGGATCCGTCTCCTTGATGCGCTTATAAATATACGCAAGCGCTGCCAGATCATACACATCAAATGAGTCCTTTGGAATGTCTATATCATATCCCTTTTCCTTCTGATCAAAAAGAAAATCCCTGTAAAAATCATACACCGAGCCCTTCCAGTCATCCTTACCGAAATAGGTTTTGTATTTTTTATCAAGCTCCTTGCGCTCCTTTGCCGGGAACTTCACTTCCTTACCGAGAACCTCATTTTCATACTTCGAGTAAATTATCTCATTTAACATGAGGATTTTACTCTGCATGGAAAGAAGCGGATTATCGTGCAGATAAGTGTCTATCAGCACCCTTCCCACAAGCAGATTGCCTGTTTTTTCCATGTAGACCTCATCTCTTGGAATACATTTTTCCTCGTAATCTAAGCAGAATCTTTCAAGAGCTTCAAACCATTCTTTACTGCCCTTTATGCTGTTTCTACTGTCATTTTTGCTGACTGCATGTATACTGTACTTTTTGTCATCCCAATCCTCGTACAAAAGCCTTGTAAAAAGCTGCTCCATCGTCATCTGCTTTATGCCGTACACATCAAGCTCCGGAAGCACGCTTGTAATATAGTTCAGCAAAATGTGATTGCTGCCTATAATGTAGAAATCCTCAGGTCTGAAATCATCAGCATAATTATATAAAATGTACGATATCCTGTGCATCGCAACCGTTGTCTTTCCTGAGCCTGCAACTCCCTGCACTATGATATTCGTCTTTGGTGAACGGCGGATAATAAGGTTTTGCTCCTTTTGGATCGTCGCGATAATCTCTCCGAGCACTGCCTTTTTATTCTTGGCCAGATACTTTGTCAGAAGCTCATCATTTGCCACGACATCTGAATCAAAAAAGTCGATGAGCTTATCATCTGCAATCTCATAGGTGCGCTTTCTGTTTAAATCGATCTCAAAAGTGCCCTCTGAGCTCACCGTGTACTTACATGGCCCAAGACTGCTCTCATAATATACGGATGCAATCGGTGCTCTCCAGTCAATGACCACAGGCTCTGACGCATTCTTTGCAATACCGACTCTGCCTATATAGTAGGACTCCTGTGACTTCTGACGCGGATCCTTAAAATCTATTCTGCCAAAGTACGGCTTTTTCCGCGCCTTTTCACATCTGACAATGTTTCTCTCGTTCTCATGAAGCTGCGCTGTCGCATTGTTCCACAGGGCAAGTCCCTCCTTGTCCTGCGCCTCATATACATCTCTTAAATCCTCTAAATCATCTGTCAGCTTTTTTACCGATTCCTTTGCATGATCCAGATTATCCTGTGCAATCCCTATGATATTTTGAAGCTGTCTCTGCTCGTCCTTTAATGAAATTCCCGGTAAATCATTTTCTGTGCCCATCATGCCTCCCCGACTTATATATGCTGTGATTATACTATGCTTTTAATCTCATCTATCCTGTCAACACAGGCAAAAAGCATCTTTTTCAGTTCCTCATCAGGCTGTGTCAAATCAGGCACCATGACAACCTTACAGCCTGCAGAGTATGCACTTTTGACTCCATTTGGCGAATCCTCTACCGCCATGCACTCATCAGGTGAAAGCTTTAGCTCACTGCACGCAAACTCATACACATCAGGTGCCGGCTTTCCATGCTCCACCATAGGTGCACAGATGATCTTGTCAAAATATCCGTAGAGCCCTATCTTTTTTAAATATTTCTCAGCTCTTTCTATATCATTCGCTGTAGAAATCGCTCTGTGAATGCCTTTTTCCTTCAGATATGTAAGTATCTCGATTGCACCGGGCTTAAGCTCAATTCCCACCTTTTCCAGATGCTCCTCCATGATTTTGCGACGGTAAGCCCTGATTTTATCATAATCCATATCCGGATCATGAAACATATCCTTAAGATGCTGCGGTGCATACGGCTGCCCGAGGCTTCGCATTGAAAGCGCCTGCTCATCTGTCATCTCGTAGCCGAAGTGCTTAAGTGCCATCGGCCAGAAAATACGATAATATTTCTCCGTATCTATGAGTGTTCCGTCCATATCAAATATTACTGCTTTTACCATTGATTCTCCTTACGTTCTGTCAGGCTTTACTATGCTTCACCTGTTAATTTTACCACGGTCATATCATGATGCATGGCCTTTATCACCGGGCCAAACATATCCTTTGTCTTTATCCTGAGGCTGGAGGTATTTATGCATGGATGACATCCAACCCACTCACCTTTTAGCACATCCTCATCCACCAGAAGTCTGACCGCATTGTCATGGTCGTTCATCAGTCCCATCACACTGACTGAGCCCGGTGTAATATCCAGATATTTTTCCATATCCTCAGGACTTGCAAACGAAAGCCTGGCACTGCCTATCTGGTGCGAAAGCTCTTTTGTCTTAAAGGTCTTGTCTCCCGGTATCATGAGCAGATAAAAATCAGTTTTCTGACGGTTGCACAGAAAAAGATTCTTGCAGATTGTTGCGCCGAGTGTCTTGTCAATCTCCTCACAAACCTCCATCGTAAATGCCGCCTCATGGTCTATTCTCTGATATTCGATTCCCAGCTTGTCTAAAAAATCGTATGTACGGATTTCTTTATCCAGTCTGCCTGTGGTATCTGTCGGTCTTCCATTCTGTAATTGCATTTGTGCCTCCTGAAATTAATTTTCGTAGCTATATTCAGCACCGTAACCGCTGCTATTATTCTCCTTTAATTGCTATAGCTATAGATTATACACCTCTTTGATGTATTCTAACAAGCCCCGGCATCCACTCATGACATCATCAAAGGTCGCATCAAAATCACCTGTATACCATGGATCTGCGACATCGCGCGCTTCTGTAAGCTTATGATTTGTCCCGTAATCAGCAAATGACAGCATCTTAAATATCTTCTGCTGACTGTCACTGCCACCTGCAATCCTTGTCATATTCCTGATATTTGCAGTGTCCATTCCAATCAGAAAATCATAGTACAAATAATCATCGCGTGTCATCTGTCTCGCGCGGTGTGGAATAAGAGGAATATGCTCCTCGTATAGTTTGTTTTTGGTGCCGTAATGCGGCGGGTTGCCTATTTCCTCACGGCTGGTCGCGGCTGAATCTATCTCGAAAACGGTGTCAAGATGCTGTCTGTTGACCAGGTGGGTGAAGATGCTTTGGGCCATGGTGCTGCGGCAGATGTTGCCGTGGCAAACCATAAGTACTTTTATTTTATCTTGCATATCTTCGTTTTTCCTTGTATATCCTTATTTTTCCTAGGTTTTATCGCACTTTCACGACATCTAACCCAATGGTCTTATCCTAGCATAAAATCGCATATTTTACCATATCTCGGTAAGTAAAATGAGTACAAATCTAGGTATAAACCCGATTCGTACTCATCAGTACTTTTTCTCTATGTCCTTTATTTCCTTACTTGGCACACTTTTTCATTTCTTTTCTATCCTTTCAAGCCTCTCCATTTCTCTCTGTGCATCCTCCAACTTAAAGTGTGTATACACATTTGAGGTAACACTTATACGACTGTAATCTCAATTTGATTATCCTCAACCGCAACAATACAGCTTTCGTAATATCCGTCACCCGTAGTCCTTGGTCCACTAATAACCTCATAACCATCCGCTTTTAGTTCTGCTGTCAATGCATCCACTTTTTCCTTACTTCCCACGCTAAAAGCTATATGTGAATATCCAGTACGAGCTGGTTTCTTCGGTAAATCAGCCATTTCCGGTATATTCATTATTTCAATACGTGCACCATCCTCAAATGTGAGAAAATAAGAACAAAAGCCTGTTTTCTGATTGTGATATCCATCATTAGATTTTGCTCTGAAATATTTCATAAAGAATTTTTTTGTATTTTCCAAATCATTTACATAAAGTGCAACATGTTCAATTTTCATGATTATTCCTCCACTTCTGTATTGATAAGCTGTTTCATCATCGGTCTTTTCTCTTCTACTATTTTACAGCTTTGTTCCATTCCACTCCCGATTCATCTGTCCATGTATCTTTTCCATCATAAATATAAACAGCATTTATGCGATCCATATAGCGACCATCTGCCAGTAAATAGACCGTAGTCTCATCGCCCCTTTGATTAACCAGCTCTTCGACATCCGGCCAATTGTCCTTATTCTCGAATATTTCAGTTGATGAACTTGAATCATCCATTGACGGTTCATCCGGTAGCTGTACTACCTCTTGTTCCTTCGCCTCTGTTTGCTCCATATTATTATCTTCTGCTGTTGCCGGCTCACTATTATCTTCGCTCGCAACAACCTGCTCTGTAGTACTGTTTTCGGTATTTGTCATAGTTCCGGTTTTCTGCTGCCCACATGCGCACAATGAACATACCATAATTACAGAAATCATCAAAAATAACTTATTCTTCATATTTTTTTCTCCCTCCATCTAATTTACATTACTTTTTGCCATATCGTGCACAAAGGAATATATGTTTATCTTCATATTGTTATCACCTGCCTTCATATACAAATCTTGGTCCTTCTTCTCCCACCTTTCCATTACTTACAAATCCTGATCGGAAAAGGACTTTCTGTGAGGCTATATTTTCCGCATCGGTTTCTGGCTCCACCTGCTTTACACCGTCCTGTGACAATGCCCATTCTGTGATTGCTTTTACTGCTTCTGTCATATATCCGTGATGCCTATATTCTTCTTTCAGACCATATCCAATTTCAATCACTCCATCATCTCCAAGTCCCTTAAAGCATCTCCGTGTAAGCCTGTTTCATCTCAGGATCAGACTCTTTTTCAATAACCAACCGCATTTCTTCATCACTTAAAGGATAAAGATACATTCTTTCAGTCTCTACTCTCATGAAAACACTCCTAGAACATCTGTATAATTCTTGCAATCTCCATAACTACAATCTTTAGCATCACTCTAATACACACTTTTATACCACTCTGTAACTGCCTTCAAATTCTGTAAAGATACTCGTTTTCCACCATTTACGATCATATCTAACGTATCATCCTCTTCGGGCGTACGGTCGGTTTTATTTGCCAGTCCCTTTCCGGCAGTTTTAACCATGACATTCATCATGAAACGATATACTCCATGAAGCTTCTTCACATCAAAGTTCCCCTGTAACGTAAATAAAGGAATCCTCTGCGGAATGGTGTTTTTATCCCTGACCTCTTTTAGCTGTGTGCCTGTCTGTCCCATGCCGACACCACAGACTGCACGCACTTTATACAATTTTGCCGCCTCTTTATATCCTTTGATTCCTCCTGCCATAATCCAGCCGAGATAAATGATTTCACTGCCGGCAGGCACCTTGTTTTTTGCCTGCTGTAAACTATGTACCGGAAGATTCAATTCCTTTCCCAGTAATTGTGCATATTCCGCTGTGCTTCCGGTATTTGATGTATATATGATTGCTTTCATTCTTCTGACCTCCATAATATAAATGACGCAGTGCAAAACTGTAATATTACAGTCTGCTCTGCGTCTTAGCGTCTGGCAATGGATTGATAATCCACTATATGATCCTTTACATTGATAATAAAATTTTCTTTACATTTTGGACAAAACAGCGGAAAATGTTTTAACTCCGTATCATCCAGTATCTGTGTCCGTGTCTTTGCCCCGCATACCGGACATAGTATCCATTTATCCGTTACTACTGCTTTCATATGACCTGTCACCTCCTGATAAATCCCATAAAATGCTATCCTTCACACCTAAGCCTTTTAAATATGTCATGCCTGTATTATGAAGCATATGATACATATTTTCTTTTGTATCCTTGACGATTCCTGATGCAATAAGGGTTCCTATCCCCTGTGTATACACCATCATTGTCATAACAAAATCCATTACCTGTTTTAGTGTAATCCCAAGCAGTTCTGCCATCTCCTGATACATATTAACGACATCCTGATTATTCGTCTGTAACTCGAAGCCTGTACTTAGTAGCTGGCTTCGCTCTCCCATGTAAAGGAAACGAAACAGATTAGGATTTTCTAATGCTAAGTCAATGGTTCCTTTTCCTTGCTGTTCGAATGTTGCAAGTTCGTTTTCATTCTGACTATAATACTTATCCTCCACATACTGCTCCGCAAAAGGAATCAATTCCTCACGCAATCCATCCATTCCACCAAACTGCCATGAAATCGGTGCTGTAGAGCATCCCAGTTCCCCGGCTACAGCTTTTATGTTAAGAGCGGCATATCCATTTTTTGAAACAAGCTCCAGTGCAGCCTGCAGCATATCTTCTTTTTTTATTTTTGGACTACTTGGCATATAAAATCTCCGATACTATAAATTAGTTTACTGTAAACTCATTTATAGTATATCACTTTATACATACATGTCAATGACAAGTATCTATTTTTTCACTTTCTAAAACTTCATCCGATACAGTTCTATTCCAAGCACTGCATTATATCCTGTCGCAGCAAACACACTGTTCTGCATAATTCAAGTACAGGTTAAAATAACTGTCCCGGCAATTTCTTTTTCTCTTTATATGGAAACTGCTTATCAAACGCTTCTGCCTCCTGCTCATCTACAAGATAGCTTTCCGATGTGGCATACTCTCCGGTAACCCCATCAAGATAACCGGGTACAAGCTCTTTACACAAAAAGAATGATGCATCTTCCCCTTCCGGCAATCCATGATATCGAATGCCATACTCGCTTGCCGGTTTAAATCCACTCTTACCGTAAAAATCAATATTTCCTTCAAAGCATAGTGCTCCACAGCCAAGCTCTGCTGCTTTCTCCAATGAATAATCAAGCAGGATTTTACCATATCCTTTCCGCTTATATTCATTCTTGATACAGATTGGTCCCATCGTCATAATTGGGATATTTCTTCCATCATCTGCTTTAATAGTTGTTCTCATAAACATATTCTGACCGATCAGCTTACCCTCTTCATCATTTTCTTTAAGAAGCATCACAAAATCCAATTCCGGAACAAATGCCGGATCATTTCTGAGCTGATGCAATACATAATGCTCCAGGCATCCCGGACGATACACATTCCAAAAGCTGTCTCTTACCAGATTTTCTACTTTTCGTTGTTCTTCCTTTTTCTCTAAACGAATCATAATATTACTTTTTTCCATTTCTTTATGTCCTTTCTTAAAACTATGAGAAACACGCTCCGCGAGTTTCTCAAGTTATCGCGGCAGTCGCCAAGGTCTCGTGCAAGCACGGACTTTGGCTCGTTGCTCGCGTAAATAAAAACCGATAATTCTGATTTTTCAGTATCAGAATTAACGGCTCTGCGTCTTAAGCGTCTGGCTCTTATTTACTGTTGCATTTCTTCTACAATTTTGTCCAGCATCTGTTCAAACTGACATTTCACTTTCGCCTTATCTGTTGCTCCATCATATACACTATAATAGAAAAACATATTTGCGTAAAATTTAACTGCATTCTCTTCTGGATTTTTTATTTCCATATTTTTGAACAGATCCTTCACGTATTCTGCCGGTCCGGATACCAGATATTGCTGATATAAATTCTGCATCTCCTCACTGCGAAACTGCTCTATTGTGAGCATCTTCCGAAACGATGATGCAAAATCATCCTCTGTCCAGTATTCAAACATGGACTTGCTGTATTCCACAAAATCATCAAATGATACGTTAAGGTATTCTTCCGGTGTCTTTTCAATACTCTCTTGTGGCACTTCATTCTCTCTGGCCTGTTCGCTATCCTGCTGCTCCATGCGCCGCACAATACAGTCAAAAATATCTCTTTTGCTTTTGTAATGACGGTACAATGCCCCTTTTGTCATATCAAGTTCTCCAGCTATCTGGCTGACGGAGACAGCCTCGTAGCCATCTCTGGCAAACAGATGCAGTGCCACAATTAATATTTCCTCTTTCCTATTACCCATGCACATTTCCTCCAAACTATGAGAAACAGGCTCCGCGAGTTTCTCAAGTTATCGCGGCAGTCGCCAAGGTCTTGTGCAAGCACAGACTTTGGCTCGTTGCTCGCGTAAATAAATAAACGACCGTTTACATATTTATAATAGTAAACGGTCGTTTATTTGTCAAGGCTTTTCTTTTTGTTTATATTATCTCTTTTTGTAAATCAACAGCTCTGGATTCTCACCATCCTTCTCATATGTACATACCAGAATAAAATCCATACTTGCCAGAATACCGAAGCACCTGTCTCCTCCAAATTCAGACTCCAGTTGATTCCCCAGATAGGTTTTATGATCATCAAGGAATTTCACTTTTTGTCCATTAGGCAGAGTATATTCCAGATTCACATATTTCCCCACAAGTGCATTTAGTTTGTCTACCCTTGGAAGTCCGTCTATATGCAGATCATTTATTTCGTTCTTGCGCTTTTGTATGCCTCTTCAACCTTGAACTTAAGGGCGGGGTCCATATTTGTGTTGTTTTGGATAAGCTGACGGGAGGACGAATTTGTGTTCATATCACGTTTGTTTTTCTTAGCCATATTATTCATCTCCTTTCACGGCATAGCTGTTGGGCTTTGCCTTTTCGCTGTTTGATGAACCCTTAACTTCAAAACTCGGTATATTTCCGAGAACAGGAATATCGTATTTTTCGATAAGTTCCTCACTCGAGTGAACTCTGACATCAAGCATATTTCTGAGGATAATATATGCCGCAGCGATAACAATTCCTATGATTGCACCGATTACGCATTTCTTTATATATCCCGGATTGCCTGCTGCCGAGGCTTTTGCGGGTCTGTCCTCTACACTTGCATTGACTAAACCGTTGTTTGTGTTTGCCATCATCTTGGGTACGGTGGTCTCGAGTTGGTGTGCTATTTCGTACGAGAGGTCTGCACTGTCTGTTGTAACGGTAACCTTGAACATAGCGGTGTTTTCCACTCCCTCTATGGTCATTGCGTTCTTGACGGTTGAACCTGCATAACTTGAACCTGTCCTGTCGTTCAAATCCTGCGCCACCTGGGAGGTGAACTCGTTGGTTCCCATAATCTCTATGTATGTATCAAGCATCTTCATGGCATAGTTCATTTTGCTTGTGTTGCTTGTTCTTGCCAGGTCGGCGCTGGAAGAAGTGTTTGACTCACTAAACTCGTTGTTCGTGTCGGTTGCATAAGCAAGAAATTCAATCGTAGATGTGTAAGTTTCCTTTGTGAAATTTGCAGTGTAAAAAACACCGAGCAAAACTCCTATAAGCGCAAATAAAACTATAACCTTCCACTTGCGAAGCAGAGCAGTCAGTATTTTTTTGATGTTTTCATCTATGTTCATACTTTTTCTCCGATCATCATTTTTAATCAGTATATATAATACTTGATTAATTTATATTTGTCAATGAATTGTTATTATTTGTCGATAATTATTATACACTATACACTAATATTGACAAATTTGTCGTTTTGGATAATAATAAACAGTGAATTATGCCGATGCGGGGTTTACTCCGCCAAGGCAGGTCTATATCAATAAGGAGAACTTTAATGAGCAACAAATCAGTTATGCCTGTTTGGGGTCCGTATTCAAAAAAGTATATGGGAATATCCCGAGTAATGGGCGATTTGAAAAATAAAAGCGGTTTAACCTCTGCCGATGCGGTGCGTTTTGATTTTACGGTACACCCGACCGTGTGGAATTCCTCAACCCCCGTACCGAATGTAACCGTTCCGTCCTCGTATCATCTGTGGAAATGCTCCGAGGATTATACCTTTTATTCCTATCGTTACGAACTTATGTGGAAAGATATGGTTTATGCGGATGTGTCTTTTTCAAAGATAAATGACGAGGCTTATCTTGCAAGGGTCGAGTTTGTAAATAACACCGACCTTTCGCAAAATACGGTGCTGAATCTTTTTTCTTCTCTTGAATTTCCGAACGGCAAGGAATATTATATCGATTCAAAAGGCAAGAAATTCAATCTTGTAAAAGCAAATGATTATAACGAATATACCTACACAAAAATCAGACCGTGGGAAAACGAAACTCCCGACGGTATGTTCAGAGGTATGTTTAAGAGCGAGGAATTTTATCTCGGTTACGGCTTGGGCGACAGATG
>OQVN01000289.1_pt1 | contig 19860 bp, 13 predicted proteins | sample 1691621 | NCBI WGS metagenome assembly OQVN01 (sample SAMN03418278, study PRJEB22391) | human gut metagenome | biome: human-gut; feature: organic feature; material: feces | host: Homo sapiens | place: Tanzania | collected 2013-01 | reverse complement strand
TCTTGACAAGTTCCACCCCAGGTATATGTCGGTCTGATTTCATCACAGGTAAATTGAAGATTGTAATCAAAACGCTTTTCTATCTCTGAGCGTATCTCTTCTTTGGTGTTTCCCTGTCTTGCCATCATAATAGCTAAAGCTGTGGCTTGCGCACCTTTTATACCCTCTCGGTGATTGTGTGTACATTCCGCACTTTTCTTTGCCATAGAAAGCACCTCTTCCTTCGTGTTAAATGCCCATCCTACGGGTCCCACACGCATGGCAGACCCATTGCCGCAGCTGTTGTAAGGTCTGAAATCTTGTTGCCGAATCGTGCGAACAAGCCAAAGTTTGAATCTACCTCCATATCCACCCTTCGGCCAAGGGTATTTATTACCATACTTGCTATAGTAACGTGCAACTTCACCTCCATGAAGAAGCCAATCGGCTGTAGCGAATGTCAGGACGCTGTCATCCGTATAACCACCATTAGAATCGAAGAACTCGAATTCCTTTGTCTTAATGTTGTTAGGCGTGAATTCATATACACTGCCAACAATGTCTCCAATAATGCTTCCAATCATAATTGTCTGTATTAGGGTTTGTAATTAAAAAAATGTTTTTTCTATATTCTCGTTCAAATTTTATGCTATTTAAACCTACTTCATTATATAGTTTTATTGCGTAGATTTGACACATTGAAAATTAGTGCCCATAAAACCTCCCAATTTGGGAGGTTATATGTGAGTGCTTACGCTTAAAATTCCAATCTCATTCCTATTTTCTTGGCATCCTTATAGGCTTCCTCATCAAAAGCGTATAGTTTGGGAGAGCGATGGGGGTTACCTGTCACTTTCTTTCCTGTTTCTTTGATATAGCCAAGCTTCAGCATCTTTTTTGAAAAGTTTCTTCTGTCACGTAACGTATTGTCGTCCTCTGTTGGTTTGAGTATTGCAATATAAATATTCTGCAACTGAGGCATTGTGAATTCTTTGTCAAGAAGATTAAATCCGATAGGCTCGAAATGTATTCTTTCACGCAGTTTGTTTATCGCATCTTGAATAATCTGAGCGTGATCGAATGCAAGACTCAATGCTGGCAATTCATCAATAGAAAACCATTTTGCTTCAACGGCATCATCTCCACCTTTAATCACATATTTATCTCTTTTAACCAGTGCGTAATATGCCACTGTCACAACAAACTCACGCGGGTCTCTGCCTCGTGCTGAATAGGTTTTTAGCTGTTCAATAAACTCTGGTTGAATGCCCTTGTCATTATTAAAGAGTTTCATTGACGATTCTTCAAACAATTCTCTGCGCACACATTCGTCCGTGGGTTCGTCTTTTTGAACGAAACCGCCTGGCAGTGCCCAATAGCCCTCAAAAGCAGGAATCTCACCAGGTTTGGCTTTGCCTCGTTTGATTAGAAGTACTTGCAAAGAACCGTCCTCTTTGTCGAACCCAAACACTACTGCATCTGTTGTTAATGCCGGATGCCAATATTTGGACTCCCATTTGCCTGTTTCTTTATTATATTCCATACCATTGTGTATTATTTACGCTGCAAAATTACAAAAGTTTTTTATTGCATCCAAAAATTATTGTGTAAAGTTTACGCATTTATCTAAAATTTTTAGATTTTAGGTTTTGTGGGGTATTTAAAAGTGTGAACTACCGCTAGCTAAAGAATTTTGGGTTTTCAATATAAAAAACCTTGAACCAAGCTCCCACTCCTCTTTATTGCTTGGCAAACTTTAGTTGTGTAACAAGTAAAAAAACTTTCAAAATCATTGATAAACAAGTACTTGCTTGCTAAAAAGCTAAGAAGATTTAACACAAAAACCTATACACATAACCCCAAAATGTAGTAACTTTGTCGCGGAATTTTAATGTGGCGCTCACATCTTTCTTTAAAAATACACCTTTTAAAGACGTATTTTTGTGCAATAAACGCACGCTTGAAGAAAAATGTAAGCGACACGCCGATCAAAAAAATTTACGCCAATGAATATGAAACTTCTGCGTCGAGCAGCCCTGACCATTGTGTTGGCAGGTGTCGGCGCATCGGCTTATTGCCAAGATTTGATTGCACGTCAAGCCCCCGTAGACCGTCGTTTGCGTGCAGTCGATTCTGTGGCCATTATGCGTGCTGTTGACCGCGACATGAATAACGATTTGAGCGGTGATATCTACAACTCTTGGGTTACAAATCGTGCACATCCCTACAGCAGTAGCGAGGTGCCCGAAAGCTACCGCATTGACTTACGTGGCTTTTGCATGCCTACCCCTTCGCGCAACATCACCTCGCGCTTTGGTTATCGTCCCACCTTTAAGCGTGTGCACAAAGGTCTCGACATCAAAGTTTACACAGGCGATACCATTGTGTCGGCCTTCGATGGCAAAGTGCGTGTAGTGCGTTATGATGCAGGTGGCTATGGAAACTATGTAGTGATTCGTCACAACAATGGTCTTGAAACCATCTATGGTCACCTTTCAAAACAACTCGTTAAGGGCGACCAAATGGTTAAGGCGGGCGAACCTATTGGTTTAGGTGGCAACACAGGACGATCTTTTGGTTCACACCTTCACTTCGAAACACGTCTTGCAGGCGAAGCCATTAACCCTGAATTGCTCTTTAACTTCCCCGCACAAGATGTTACAGGCGATTTCTACACGTTCCACAAAAACGACAGCGGAAACGCATCCGTGCTCTTAGCATCGCGCAAGGCTTCGAGCGAAGATAAAATAGCCATGACTGCCACCCATTTCTACAAGGTAGAAAAGGGTGAAACTTTCGCTACCATTGCCGAAAAAATAGGCGTAAGTATCGAAACTTTGGCTAAGACCAACCGCATGACACCTTCTACACGTCTGCGTACAGGACAAATTCTTCGCTACTAAAACACGTATTTTATTCCAAACAAAAATGCTTGACAATCAGTCTATTACAAACGACGATTGCCAAGCATTTTTTGTATATGGATGGATTCAAACCGCCCAACTCAATGCTCTAAAGGATTCTTTAAAATTCTACCCACAGAGAAACCACATTGTGCTGCTGCCTGACGTAATTCATGCTCAAAATAATAAGCTATGCTACCCACAAACGACACCTTTAAGTCTGCACGATTATAGGCTGCTACGTTGCGACGGAAGAAACGCGAAAACTCATCTACCAACAAGGCATTAACCTCGGGCACATGACGGTGGGCATGAATAAACGGGGCAAACGATGCCAAAAAACGATTGGCAAAAGGTTGCTTGTAAACACGCTGAATAATCTCATCACCCGTCAACTTAAATTCTGCATAAAATGCCTCACACACGGCTTGTGGCAACTGGCATTTCAACACATCACCTACCAAGCGTTTGCCCAATACGGCACCACTGCCCTCATCACCTAAAATATAGCCTAAGGGCGACACATTTTGGGTAATTTCGTTGTGCTCGAAAAGTCCGCTATTACTACCTGTGCCCAAGATGCAAGCGATGCCATCTTCGTCGTGAAACAAGGCACGTGCAGCCCCTACGAGGTCTGAACCAACAATCACCTCTGTGGCATAAGGAATGGCATTGCGCAAAGCCTTCTCCATTACACGACACTGCTCTCCTCTGCATCCTGCTCCATAAAAGTGGACAGCAGAAGGTTGCACATACTGTGGATGGCGCAACAATTCCGTGCGCAAAATCTTTTCAATATCTACTTGCGAAATCATAAACGGATTGATGCCTTGCGTGGCTATTTGCGCCACCATCTTACCGTCATTTGTTATTATCCAATCGGTCTTTGTACTGCCACTATCGGCAGTCAACACTATTTTGTTCATTGCTAAATTGTTTATGACACTGCAAAAGTAATATTTTTCGAAAGAAAATGCGTAACTTTGCAAACATGAAAAAACATAGGGCACCCACTGATTCATTTTCGTGCTCTTTTGTTCTTCACAATTACTTTTATCAAGGGTGGTTCTTTAATGTCACCCATTAACAAGAAACTACACATGTTACGTTTTATACAAGCATTGGCACTCGCTGCCCTATGCATTGCCCCACAAGCCAACGCCCTGAAAGCATTGGCGCAAAATGCCACCACCCGCACCCTACGTGTTGACTACGATTTTAGTGGCAATAACAAGGAACAACGCATTGCGCTTTCAGAGCTCTGCTCATTTAATGGTTGGGCAGGTCGACGCCTACACACCGATAGCTTATTGCTTCACGGCAATGGCGACATCACCTTGCGCGATGCTGCCACCCAACGCGTGCTCTACAAGCAATCGTTCTCCACTCTTTTTCAAGAATGGCAGTCTACCGAAGAGGCTACACGCCTTACACGCTCATTCGAAAACACATTTTTGTTGCCCATGCCCACCGACTCTGCCGAAGTCACTGTGCAACTCTACGACATGCAACAACGCCCCACTGTGAGTTTCACTCACAAGGTTAATCCACACGACATTTTGATTCGCAACCTCGACAACTCACCCATTCCGCCTCACCGCTACCTTCACCGTAGTGGCAGTGCTGACGAGAAAATAGACGTGGCTATTGTTGCCGAAGGATATACTGCACAACAGGCTGAACTTTTCTATGCCGATGCACAAAAGGCTGTAAATGCCATTCTTAGCCACGAACCTTTTAAGCACTATGCCGACCGCTTCAACTTTGTGGCTGTGGCAGCGGAATCGAAAGATAGCGATGTGAGTGTGCCACTCGAAGGCAAATGGCGCAACACCGCGTTGAGTTCGCACTTCTCTACATTCTATTCTGATCGTTATCTCACCACGCTCCACCAACGCGACTTGCACAATTTGTTGGCACGCATCCCCTACGAGCATATCATCATTTTGGCAAACACCAACACCTATGGGGGCGGAGGCATCTTCAACGCCTACACACTGACCACCTCACACCACAGCAAGTTCGAACCCGTGGTGGTGCATGAGTTCGGACATAGCTTTGCAGGATTGGCTGACGAGTATTACTACGACGACCAATACGAGAACTATTATAGTCCCGACACCGAACCGTGGGAACAGAACATCACCACACTGCGCCAATTCGCTGACAAATGGCAAGACCTTTTGCCCGCTAAAGGCACTAAAATTCCCACACCGCCCAATGCCAAGAAAATGGATAAAATTGGTGTTTACGAAGGGGGCGGATATATGTCGAAAGGGGTGTATCGCGCTTTTCAAGACTGCCGCATGAAGACCAACGAGTGCAAGGCTTTTTGCCCTGTATGTCAGCGTGCGCTGAGCCGTCTTATTCAATTCTATACTGAATAAGTTAGCACCACCTTTCATGGCTTTTATATATTAGGTTGAATTTTTAAAAAAATTGCTTTTTAAGAGTCACCTAATAAAATCGATATTGGAATCATCCCCAAAAGCTTTATTTGCAACATGGCAAAAAAACAAAATACAACAAAGTCTAAGGCTGCTAAGCGAAACCCTGGTGCTACGCCTGCACCACTGAGCCTTTGGCAACGATATAAAAACGGAGAACTGAAAGCCTACCTTCAGTCTTATATGAAAGCCGACAATGTGCGCTTCATTGTGGGTGTATGCACTTTGGGCATCAGCCTATTTTTACTCATCAGTTTTGTGTCGAATATCTTTACCGGACGCATCGACCAAACTGGTGTGCAAAGCGACAATTTAACAAACGCAGCCAATTATGGGGGTAAGTTAGGAGCCATCCTCTCGAACTACTTTATGGACACCTGCTTCGGCATTTTCTCGGTGCTCATCCCTGTCTTTTTAATCATGGTTGGTGTAAAATTAATGGATGCTTACCGCATAAGATTGTGGAAGTGGTTCCTCAACTTCTCTATCATCATGATATGGGGGTCAGTGTTCTTAGCGCTAATCACCAACATGTTGCCACAACGCGCTCTTAACTACTTTAGTTTTAGATTGGGAGGTGGACATGGCGACTTTATTCGCGACACTCTTATCAGCAATTTTGGCACATTGGGAGCATGGATTATTGTGTTAGCCACTGCCGTGTTCTACATGATGTATCTCACGAGCGAAACAATCAACGTGGTGCGCAAAATTATGCACCCTCAAGATTTTATTAAAGACAAACTGCCCAAACGTCGCAAAAACGAGAACGGCACTGACGATGAAAAATTCGCTGACGAAGACGAAACTGACACAGAAGAATACGACGAAAACGCCGAACTCCCCTACCCAAACCACGACTCTGAGACTGAGGAAGGGACTGCTGACAACGCTACACCAAACACTGAAAGTGAAGAAGCCGAGCAACCCCAAACGCTCTCGCTCGACCTCTCGCCCGATGCACCTGCCACACCTGCAGACGCACCTACCGGCGAAATGGCAATTACTGCAGCACAAGCGCCCGAGGCTGCTATACCTGCTGCAACTAACAACACAAAGTTAGACATTGCCGCTCCCATCATCGACGATAAAGCTCAGGGAAAAACGGTTGAGGAGGTACTCGCCATGGAACCTTACGACCCACGCAAGGATTTAGAGTACTACAAATTCCCCGCCATCAACTTGCTTAAGCACTACGAAGACAATGCACCTTCGGTCGACATGAGCGAACAAAACGCAAACAAAGACCGCATTATAAACGTGCTGCGCAACTTTGGTGTAGAAATTTCTAGTATCAAGGCTACCATCGGTCCCACCATTACACTCTACGAGTTAACCCCCGCACCTGGTGTGCGCATTAACAAGATTCGTAATCTTGAGGACGATATTGCACTCTCGCTTGCAGCACTCGGCATTCGTATTATTGCGCCCATCCCCGGAAAGGGTACCATAGGTATTGAGGTTCCGAACAAGAATCCACGCATTGTGTCGATGGAGAGCATCATCAACACACGTAAATTCCAAGAGTCTACCTTCGACCTTCCCGTGGCATTAGGAAAAACCATTACCAACGAAGTATTTATGGTAGATTTGGCAAAGATGCCTCACCTCCTTGTAGCAGGTGCTACGGGTCAAGGTAAGTCTGTTGGTTTGAATGCCATTATCACTTCGCTGCTTTATAAAAAGCACCCTGCCGAACTGAAGTTTGTGATGGTCGACCCTAAGAAAGTGGAGTTCTCTATCTACTCTTCTATCGAGAAACATTTCTTAGCAAAGATTCCCGACGACAGCGAAGATGCTATCATTACCGATGTTACCAAAGTTGTGCAAACACTCAAGAGCCTTTGCCAACTGATGGACCACCGTTACGATTTACTCAAAATGGCTGGTGCACGAAACATCAAGGAGTATAATGCCAAGTTTAAATCGCGCCAACTCTTGCCCAAATACGGACACGAGTTTATGCCTTACATTGTGGTAATTATCGACGAGTTTGGCGACTTGATTATGACGGCAGGCAAGGAGGTTGAACTCCCCATCGCCCGTATTGCGCAGTTAGCACGTGCCGTGGGCATTCACATGGTTATTGCCACGCAACGCCCCACCACTAACATCATTACGGGTACCATCAAAGCCAACTTCCCTGCTCGTATGGCATTTAGAGTGATGTCGCAAATCGATAGCCGCACCATCCTCGACCAGAGCGGTGCCAACCAATTGGTTGGTAAGGGTGATATGCTCTTCTTGGCAGGCAACACCCCCGTGCGTGTGCAATGTGCCTTTGTCGATACTCCCGAGGTTGAAAAGATTAACGACTTTATAGCTGAACAACAAGGCTACTTGGCAGCATTCGAACTTCCTGAACCCGAAATGGATGAAGAAGGCGGTGCAGGTAAGGGTGGCGACCTCTCGGGCGAAACACTCGACCCCATGTTCGAAGAAGCTGCACGCTTAATTGTGGTTCACCAACAAGGTTCTACCTCACTCATTCAGCGTAAATTTGCCATCGGATATAACCGTGCGGGGCGTCTTATGGACCAACTTGAACGTGCTGGCATTGTGGGTCCTACTCGTGGGTCGAAACCGCGCGAAGTGCTTTGCTCTGACCAAGTGGAGTTAGAAGCACGCATTGCCGCACTACATGCACAATAATGAAGTGGTCTAAACTTTTCTGACGAAAATTAGATTTGAACTTTTACCTCCATTTTAGGTATTAACCGAAAGTGACCAGTGACTAGTGACCGCGTATTTCTTTGATTATCAAGAAATACGCGGTCACTTGGTCATTTATAATAAATATTAATTCAGTGTTAATATCCGTTACCCATACAATTGACTTGGATTTTCAAATTGCACGCGCAAAGCCTGTAAAACACCCCCATTTTTCGAAAAATGAAATTCCGAAGACATACCGATACCATTCCGAAGGAATACCGAAGGCATACAAAGACCAAAATCAACCCTTCGAGGCATCGCAAAAACGCCCTTACGCGTTAAACATTTTTAGCAAATACACACATCATTCGATTTCTTATAAACACCCCCATGTCTTCGTGCATAAAAAAAGTGGTTTTTATTTCCGTATCTCGTTTTTTTTGGTTTATTTTGCCTCTACATTTCCCCCAACACCCCTACCCATAGCGTTATGAACGAAAAGAACAAGCAGACAGACGGATTGAAGCAAGCAGTAACCTTTGAGGATAAACGCATTGCCATTATTAGCGACATAGACCTCTCCATACAAGAGAATCAACGCCAACGCTTAGCTGCGTTTACCTCCATTCTATGCACCGCTGGTAACGGCGAACTGAGTGTAAACAACCGCAGATTGGCAATACAACAAGGTGATTTATTAGTGTGTACATCGGGCGACACTATTGAGGGGCACCATCGCACTGACGATTTTAAAGCCGTGGGATTTTATCTTTCTAAAGAATTCTTTGACGAATTAAGTAGCATGCCGCTTGGAATTGTCAACGCTCGTGTTTACATTCAAGAGCATCCTCTGCTACACATCAGCGAACACGCGGCAAACATCTATATTCAATATTACAACCTCATACACTCAAAATTGGCTACAGAAAATCCTATAAAGCACCACAAATTGGTAACAGACTTGCTTTTGCAAGCTTTTATGTATGAGTTTCACGATACGCTCGAAGAAAATGCCGAAAAGTTGCCCGTTTTTAAGTTTACATCTGCCGACAACATATACAAAAACTTTGTGGAATTGGTGTTGCAGACCTATCCCAAACCGCGCTCGGTAGAGTGGTATGCAAGCAAACTAAACGTAAGCGCCAAATACTTAAGTAGTGTTACCAAACATTGTAGTGGCGAAACAGCTTCGGCAATCATTAACCGCTATGTGCTTGAGGATGTGAAACGCAACCTTATGCGCCCCGAAAAGTCGATTAAAGAGGTGGTATGCGAACTTGATTTCCCCTCTATTTCTTTTTTCGGCAAATACGTGAAGCGCCATTTAGGCAAATCGCCTAAACACTATCGCGAGGATTTGATAAAGAAATAACTTTTTCATTGCACAAACTTTTACAACATAAAACTTTTACGATTATGACAGCAGAAGAGACTCGTGCGGTGCTCAGTGCAATAAAGACACGCCGCAGTTTTCGCAAATACAAGTCAACACCTGTTCCGCAGGAGTTAATTGACCAAGTTATTGAGGCTGGCACTTATGCCGCATCAGGCAAGGGATCCCAACCTTGGAAGGTGATTGTAGTAACCAACGAGGAGGTGAAAGCACGCATTCGCCATATTAACGCACAAATTATGGGTGCAGGCGAGGATGCCGATCCTTTTTATGGTGCGCCGGTATACCTTATTGTGATTGCCGACCGCACAAATCCTAACCACGTATACGATGGTTCGCTGATGATGGGTAACATGATGCTTGCTGCCCACGCATTGGGTTTAGGTTCATGTTGGATTAACCGTGCTCGCGAAGAATTTGACATGCCCGAATGGAAAGAATGGCTCAAAGAATTGGGCATAGAAGGCGACTATGCGGGCATTGCTCACCTTGCCTTGGGTTATCCCGATGGCGAGCCACGACCTGCGAAAGAGCGCAAGCCGTGTGTGGTGAAAGTTGACTAATAAAAAAATTTTCACTTTGAAGGTGGTTCTAAGAAACAATCGTTTTTTAGAACCACCTTTTGTCGAATAGAATATTACACACAGTATAGATTATTGGTTCATCCGACATTTCGAGTGATAAATTCAGTATAGAACAAAAGAAAACCGCTGAACATTTTGTATATTTGAATAACCACAAACAAATATATAATAATGAACAGCAGTTTTCTATATCATGCATGGGGGCTTTACAGCCTTGAATGTACAAGAGAGGAATACAAAGGTAATACAATTATTCTTCATGTGCAAAGCAAAAAACGCCAAAAGGAATGTCCGAAGTGCGGAAAATGTTATTTGATAAAGAACGGATACCGCACAAGAGATTTTCTAGGCTTGCCTATAGGAGGCAAGAAAGTCATCATACGCATGAAAGTTCAACGCTACAAGTGCAAATGCGATGGTTGCGATTACGATCAGCAGGAGAAGATACCATTCGCTACTGGAGGTTGCTCATATACACATCGTTTTGCAAAATACGTGGTAGATATGTTACGGTCCATGACCTTAAAAGATGCTGCAGCCAGATTGGGTGTTAGCTGGGACACCATTAAGGAGATACATTCTAATCATTTGAAAAGACGATATTCTCCTCCTTCCCTTGATGGAGTTGAGTGTATCGGTATCGACGAATTTGCGGTCAAGAAAGGGCATGTGTATAAAACAATTGTCGTCGATTTGGTAAGTGGTCGGATTATATATGTAGGTGAAGGTAAGGGGATTGACGCTCTATCCGACTTTTGGAAACGGGTGAAGCGCAAGAATATATCCATAAAGTACATTGCAACAGACTTGTCAGCTGCATTCATCGGTTCCGTTCTTGAAAATTGTCCTGATGCCATACATGTGTTTGATCATTTCCATGTCATGAAACTTATGAATGACAAACTTGACGACATAAGAAGAATACAATTCAATATGGAGAAAGACGTGAATAAGCGTAAGGTTCTTAAAGGAACCAGGTATCTACTCCTTGGTAACGGATCAGACATTTACGATGACAAATATCGAACAAGACTTGATAATGCCTTGGCTATGAACGAGCCTCTTTCTAAAGCATATTATTTGAAAGAACAGCTAAGGGAGATATGGGTACAAGTTGATAAGGAAGATGCAGAAAAGGTGTTGGTAGACTGGGTAGAACAAGCCAAGAGTAGCAAGATACCACAGTTGCAAAAAATGGCTATGACCATACTTGCATATAAAAGAGGAATACTTGCATGGTACGATTGTCATATATCAACAGGAAAGGTGGAGGGGATAAACAATAAGATTAAAGTGATGAAACGCAATGCGTATGGCTTCAGAGATGAAGAATACTTCAAACTGAGACTATACGCATTGCATGACTGTCGTATCACTCGAAATGTCGGATGAACCAAAAAAAAGTGTACAAAAACGGCAGTCAATTGACGAGCTAAAATGCACGTTTTTACACTTATAATATAATTTAACACGCAGAACGTCAAATATGAAAATACAAGGTTAATAAATCTTATATTTCAGTCATAATGCTTTCTTTTCGTTCTTACAGCCCATATTCAAGTGTTAGGCAGTATTTTGCTTCAGGCTAAAAAAATCGTGCAATGCTTTCTTCGAATTTAAAAAGCAAAATGTGGGTTGCAGAACCAAACTTATTTCTTACCGCTTATATCGGCATTTACACTCGTTAACTCAGAATTAAGAAATATTTCAAATGACAAAATGACATTTAAGTAGTTGATTATCAGGCAGTTGATGTGTCATTTGTCATTTGTCATTTTCGCTTTCACCCTAAGTTTTCAGTATTTGGCGTGATTTTTTTTCGTCGATAAGGGCATTATTAAATGGGTTACCCCGTTAGGGGTGAGATAAGGTAGCCAGGTATGTGAAGGAAACTTGTTTCGCTTCACATGCCTGGTTATATGTTACGCAATAACCAAACGGGGCACCCTGTTATGGGTGAGATTGGGCGTAGGCGAACAGCCGTTTTCATAGAATACGTATGATTAGATATTCGATTTATTTATGTGGTGGTTGTTTTCAGTTAAAATGAATTACATTATTAATATTTAACTGCGAATAAAGTTTGATAACTCGAAAAAATAATTACTTTTGTAACCAAAAACGTATAAAGTTATAGTTCTTTTTCGCGACAATCAAGATTATAATAATTTTTTTAAAAAAAGTGAATTCTATTCTATAGTTTTACTCTATTACTTTTGGATGGATGAATTTTAAATTTTATAGACAATATGATTCCATGCAATGCGGCATAGCTTGCTTGCAAATGATATGTAAACATTTTGGTAGAGAATACTCCTCAGATTTTCTGTCGAAACTTTGTTTTGCTACTACAGAGGGAGTGTCTCTACTAGGTATTAATGACACAGCGAATGCTTTAGGCTTACATTCTATATGTGCAAGAGTTACAGTAAAAACATTAAATGACGTATATTTACCATGTATTCTTCATTGGAACCAAAATCACTTTGTTGTATTATACAAGGTAAAGAAAGGAAATATTTTTTACATTGCTGATCCAGCAAAGGGGCTTGTGACATATAACTTGGACGAGTTTAAACAACATTGGATAAGCACAAAGTCCAATGGAGAGGATAAAGGTATCGCTATGTTCTTGGAAACCACTCCAGCTTTCTTTACTTATAAAATGCAAAGAGAAGAAGACATTAAAGAAATGAGGTCTTTCCGCTTTTTCTTTGGATATGTAAAGAAATACCGCAAGTATTTCGGACAAATCATTTTGGGCTTGATTGTCGGAAGTTTTTTGCAACTTATTTTACCTTTTCTTACCCAATCCATTGTTGATGTTGGCATCAAGAATCAAGATATTGGATTTGTTTGGCTTATCTTGTTGGGACAATTGATGCTTACCATCAGTAGAACGGCTATCGACTTTATCCGTAGGTGGCTTTTGCTTCACATATCTTTGCGAATCAATATCTCATTAGTGAGCGACTTCTTTATCAAGCTCTTGAAGTTGCCGATGTCTTTCTTTGACACGAAACTCATGGGAGATTTGATGCAGAGAATGAACGACCATAGTCGTGTGAATAATTTCCTCACTCAGCAAACGCTTAATATTACCTTTGCTACGCTCACCTTCGTTGTCTTCTCTGTGGTGTTGTCCTTTTATAACAAGTTGGTGTTTGCCATCTTCTTGTTGGGAAGTATTCTCTATGGTGTATGGATGACCTTATTCTTGAAGCGAAGAAAGGTAATCGATTATGAATTGTTTGAGCAGCAAGCTGTCAACAACAACAAAACCTACGAGTTTATCACCTCTATGCAGGAAATCAAGCTGCAAAATTGCGAGCAGCGTACAAGATGGGAATGGGAGGATACACAAGCTGATTTATTCAGTGTGCAGATGAAATCGCTTAAACTACAACAAACACAGGAGGCTGGAAGTATTTTCATCAACGAGGTGAAGAATATTATTATCACGGTTGTAGCAGCTACTGCTGTTATTCATGGGCAAATGACACTAGGTATGATGCTCGCTGTACAATACATCATTGGACAGCTCAATTCACCCGTGGAACAGCTGATGAACTTCTTCTATTCTCTGCAAGATGTGAAGATTAGTTTGGCACGTATCAATGAGATTCACCAGATGGATGACGAAAATGGAAAGGAAGGCTTGCTAACTTTTATCGAGGACAAGAATGAGGGCATTGACATTAAGAATATCATGTTCAAGTACGATCCACATGCTTTGAGCAAGACCGTAGATGATGTAAGCATCCACATTCCGCAAGGTAAGGTTACAGCCTTCGTTGGTGCATCGGGCAGTGGAAAAACGACTCTCATTCGTTTGATGCTCGGTTATTATTCTGTCTTGGAGGGGCAAATAAGCATTGGTAACACCAATATCAACAAGCTCAACAAGAAATGGTGGCGTAGACAATGTGGCGTTGTCATGCAGGAAGGTGTTATCTTCTCAGAGAGTATTGCACGAAATATTGCCGTTGATGATGGTGATATTGACAAGGAACGATTGTTGAAAGCAGCCGAGATAGCTTGCATCAAGGATTATGTAATGGCTTTGCCGTTGAAGTTTAATACCAAGATAGGAGGTGATGGCGTAGGGCTGAGTCAAGGACAAAAACAGCGAATCTTGATTGCAAGGGCGGTTTATAAAAACCCAGACTATATTTTTCTTGATGAGGCAACAAACTCGCTCGATGCTAACAACGAGAGAGACATCGTGGAGAACTTGGATAAATTCTATAACGGAAAGACGGTTGTGATTGTGGCTCATCGCCTTAGTACGGTGAAAAATGCTGACCAAATCGTGGTCATAGACCATGGAAAGGTGGTTGAGATTGGCAACCACGAGTTCTTGACCGCCAAGCGGGGGGCATACTATAATCTTGTAAAGAATCAGTTGGAATTGGGAAACTAAAATGTTTTGATATGGAACAGAAAAATAAAGAAAAAGAATTAGATCATATCGAGTTGAGAAGTGAGAAGGTGAGGATTGTGATAGGTAAAGTACCTCCTCGCCTCGTCAGTTTGGGGACAGTTATCATTACAATAATAGTCCTTGCTCTCACAGTGACTTTCTACAAGATACCTTATTCTATATCCATAGAAGCTACTGGTGAGGTTGTCAGTCCTGAAAAGATACAGTTGTTGGTACCATACAAGTATTTGTATCTTTTCGATGAACTAAGGATGGCTCATGTTTCTTTCGAGGGTTATGACAATGTATCTTATAACTGCAACATCATAAGCCATAATCCAAAACTCGTACATAGAGAAGATGGCAACTATTTTATGGTTATAGCAACAATGTGTGTGCAAGGGCAAAAATCCCTCATGTTGCAAAAGTACATGAAAGTTGATGCTAGTATTATCGTCAGCAACAAAACTTTATGGCAACAGGTTTTTGGATAAGTTGTATCTAAACACCTGTTACCATTGTCTTGTTGGGATTTTTGTTGTTAAGTAACAGTAAAAAAATAACTTGGTACAAAAATGCTAAGCAGATTTGTACCAAGTAGTTTGTAAAGTCTAAAAGTTGACAGTCAATGTAGATGCAATATACCGTCACATCATAGCAAATCTTAATGTTATTCTTGTAAAGTCCTCACTCAAAATTGTAAACTTTTAGACTTTACAAACTACTATCTACATAAATCCAGAAGAGTTATAACACAATCCTTTAGCCATGTGTTGCTTCATGAAAAGGATATAAAAATGTATTAAGTTATTTTTTAACCGTTAATAAACAAAATCTGTAGTACACAGTAATGCAAACCATCATCGTCAAACTGCTGATATAGCATCGAAAACGAAGAAAATTTTGTAAAGTTGGGTTAACGTTGCATTATCAACTTGTAAAGCAAACTTGACACAGATACACTCTGTGACATTCATAATGATAAGTTAGTGCACGTTTTAATGTTTTACTTTTGTTAAAAAGCAATTTAGGATGATTTTTTCCAGTAAAAATTTGCAGTATTAAGGAGAAAAGGCTATTTTTGCAAAAAGTTATAATCATATAGATTAAAGAAAATGGTATTGTGCTTATCATATCGCTTTAGAATATTGGTTTGGGTTTAATTCTGTAAAGAGAAGTTTAAATATACGCTTCTAATTATGTTATGAAATCCAATAGAAAAACGATACCGCATGGGGTGTAACAATTAAAACACAAGATTATTCAAACAATACGTGATAAAGCAAAAATGGTTGCTGAAAGCGCTTAATAATTGTGTAGGTAAAACTTAATTTATTATTTATTATGAATGATTTGATTAAAAAAGGTTTCTTAGAGGAATCTGAAGTTCTCTTAAAATCCGAAATGGTAACATTGCTAGGTGGTGATGACTTTAAAAAAGACAAGTTTGAAACTAATAAATGCCAAGCATCTTGCTCTTCAGGCTGTAGTATAAGTTGTAGTTCTGGATGTTCAAAACAAAGAGCAAGTTAATGAAAGTTCTTTTTAATCCGATATATCGATTAAAAGTCGATAAAGGAAAAGTTCTAATCTTTCATAGAGGAGGGATTGTTAGAGCAGAAGACCAACATGATGAAGGATTCTGTGGAGCAATCCATCCTCTTCATGCTATTATTTTGTCTTTTTTGAATGGCAAGGAAATAGAAGAGACCATTGAGAATATAAGAAAGTTTATCCCGATGGATGCTAAAGAACTTTTCCATTTTATTATAAGTTTGCTAGACAACGAACATTCTCAAGTTCTTAATTACAAGAATTATAGCATAGTATTTCCATCTCATCTTATCATTATTTCTGATAAGACGAGAGATATTGTATATAATCCTACGGATTTTTTATTGAATGATGTGGATTTGTCGGTATCTAGACCTATTTCTGTATCAAAACTTACATTAATGGTTAACAATACTTGTTCAACGAATTGTTATTATTGTTATGCGGATAAACGAAAAAAGGTAGAAAATAAAATACCACTTGAACGATATAAACAGATTATAGAAGAAGCAAAGAAAAATGGTGTTGTAACAATTGATGTAATTGGAGGTGAATTCTTTTTATATCCTCATTGGAAACAACTATATAGTTTCTTAATAGAGCAAAATTATTATCCTCTATTAAGTACAAAGACATGCTTAAAAGAATCTGATATTAAATTCCTTTCGGAAAAAAAATGCACTCAGTTACAATTTTCGCTTGATTCTCTAATTCCTGAAACATTAAATGGGATGTTAGGGGTAAATGATAGATATGTTGAAAATGTAAAACATACTCTGAAACTTCTTGAAAAATATGGCATAAATGTTGCGATACATTCTATTTTAACGCAAAAGAATTCGACAGAGGAGGATTTTAAATCAATCTTTGACTTTATAAAAAATCTTTCCAATATTCTTTATTGGAAACCTGATATAGGCTCAGAGTCTGTTTATGTAAATACTGCTATTCATGGTACAATAGCCCCAACCTCCAAAGCTCAAACATCTATATCTGTATTATGCAATAAATTACAGAGAAATGTTAGTTTCCCGATTTTGTCTTCAGGTCTAGAAAAAAAAGAGGGAGACTCCTCCATTAAAACTTGGGCAAATTTTAATGAAAGAAGTGTCTGCGCTGGCAATTATCTTCAATTGTTTATACTGCCAGATGGTAATGTTACCATTTGTGAAGAATTATATTGGCATCCAAGGTTTATTGTTGGTAATATTTTAGAACAATCGCTTAATGAAATATGGAATTCAAAAGCAGCTTTGGATCTTTATTATCTAAAGCAATCTGACATTTCTGAAGGAAGTCCATGTAGGACTTGTAAAGATTACGAAGTATGTAGAATTCCGAAACAAGTATGTTATAGAGATATTGTAAGAAAATATGGTACAAAGCATTGGGATTATCCAGATGTAAACTGTCCAAAAAGCCTATGAAAAAGTATCTGTGTATATTTTTTTGCTTTATGCAATGCACAATAATAGGGTTTGCTCAAAACGAGCAAACCCTAAAACAAGATACCATAAAGCTTTCTGACGTGATAGTTTTGGCTGAAAGACCATTGATTCAGCATAAGGCAGACAGAATGATTGTCAGCGTTGAGCATAGCAAATTGCTGAAGTCACGTTCTCTTTCTAACATATTGAGTTTGATTCCTGATATTGATTATGATGGCGAAGGGGGTATCAGCATTATGGGTAATGGTGTTAGAATATATGAAAATGGAAGAGTGGTGAATTTGAGTGGTGTACAGCTTAAAAGATACCTGTCTTCTTTGCGTGGCAATGACATCAAGAGTCTGGAGATACTGCCACAAGCAACAGCTGAATATGATGCGGAAGGCGGTACTGCTATTATTGTTGTTAACCGTCAGAAGAAGCGTGAATATGGTTTTTCTGGTTATGTAGGTAGCGAATACGAACGAAAAAGTAGAAATTCACTGTCTGAATTTACGGGACTTACATATTCGTGGGGCAGATTTGCTCTTTACGCAAACATGGCTTTCGGTCAATCAGAAAGTAGAAGTAAAATCAACGAAAACGACTATGGACGCGACGTAACTTTGGGTAGCCAATCGGAAAGTACAGATAAGGGTCGTTACTATATGCCTAAATTGGGTTTTGACCTTTACATTTCTTCCAAGCAATATTTAGGTGTGGAATGGTCGGGCAGTTACTCAAAAGACTATTCCAACGATTGTCAGGTCATTTCTTCAATTGTCGACAACAGTCAACATCCGACAAGTATCAAGAGTTTTGCGCCATACATGCTAAGGAATAAGAATAATAACATTACCTTAAACTATGAATGGGCGACAGATACACTCGGTAGTAAATTGAATGTCATTGCAGATTATGCAGGAAAAAGAGAGCGTGATTTGTATGAATACGAGAACAAATATACATTAGGTATAGGCTCGGATAGTGTAATATCCAAGTCGCAACCCTCATGCGAGCGCATAGACATTTATAGTGCGCAGGTAGATTTTGCAAAGATTTTAAAATGCCATCAGTTTAATGTTGGTGCTAAGTACGTCTATGCAGACATCAACTATAATAGCAGATTATTTTTCGGAAACACAACCTTAGCGGGAGTGTTGTCAGAAAACATTGACCAGCAAGACGATTTCAAATACTTTGAGCAAAGGTTTGCAATATTCGGAATGTATAGGTATATATCGTGCCCTTGGGAATTTCAAGTAGGAGTGCGTAATGAATATACAGAATGGAATACACGACAATGGGTGAGAGAAAAACTACGTAACAGCCGAAACGATAACAACCTTTTCCCTTCGTTTTTTGTGAAAAGAGATATGGGAAAAGACAATGCTTTGTCGCTGAGCTATACGCAGTCGATAAATCGTCCATCGTACCAAATGGTTAATCCGTTTGTCTTTCATCTGTCTGAAACATCTTACAAGGAAGGCAATCCCAAATTAAAAGGTGAGTTGCTATATAACGCAGCACTACAATTCATCCTAAAATCGAAATATATTTTCTCTCTGTCCGCCCTCTTCATAGATAAAAAAATAAATGAGTTATACGAGCAGATTGGAGAGAAACAAACACGCTACACATTAAAAAACGATGGGACAACCAAAAGATTGACACTATACATGGGCATACCATTTACGTGGGGAATGTGGAATTGTAGGAACAATGTAGAGTTAAGTCAGAGTCTGTATGAGAACAGCATCAAGCGTGTTAATGACTTTGGAGTTGTTCTGTCCAGTTTCAATCGTTTCAGAGTGTCAAAACATCTTACGGCGGTGGCAAACATACGCTATGTAAGACATTATAAGCAACTCTATCTTATTCAAAAGACAAATTATATCGGCGTGGACATTGAGGGTGATTATAATTGCTTTAAGGATAGGTTGAATGTCAACTTTGGTGTAAAAGACTTGTTTAATAGTAGAGGTAGAAACAAGCAAATATTCAAGAATGGGGATTTTGAGCACCATTCTGAGTTTGATTTTCTCTCACGTAAGTTCTTTCTTAGCGCAACATTTAGTTTCTCGGCAGGAGCAAAACGGTCGAGTAGACATGAAAAGGCGTATTCTAATGAAGAGGATAAAGAGAGAATGTAATGAGCGATTTCTCAAAAGCGGAATCATATTATAACCATTGTAAAGCTATAAATGCGAGTTCGGTATAAGAAACGCTAAAAGTAAATAGGGTAGACGAGCAAAAAGTTTGCTCGCTATTTGCTAATTCCATGGTTATTAGTAACTATATAGTGAACAAATGAATTAGCCTACTATATTTGATTTGGGTGACGCATTGACGAAGTCTGGTATTTGTGCAGAAAAAAGTGTTTTCTGAAGACCATTATTCGTTAGGGCAGATATATAATGATAGCCAGGTATGAGAATGAGGGGGGCAAGTCTCCCCTCATTCTCATACCTGGCTACCATATATCACACCGAATG
>OQVN01000285.1_pt1 | contig 20217 bp, 18 predicted proteins | sample 1691621 | NCBI WGS metagenome assembly OQVN01 (sample SAMN03418278, study PRJEB22391) | human gut metagenome | biome: human-gut; feature: organic feature; material: feces | host: Homo sapiens | place: Tanzania | collected 2013-01 | reverse complement strand
ATTTTTGTTTAATTTTGTAATCGATACTAATAGATGTTGTTATATGGAAAAGGATTCTGAAAAAATGAAGATATTGTGCATCGGTGTCGGTGGGGCTGGCACTAATGTAATCAATCATATGAAGGATATTGGTATTCCGAATGCAGAGTTTCTGACATTTGGAGGATATCGCTATGACTATAGCCATCCCGAAATACCTCATTATAATCTTATAGAAGTCAATGAAATAGATAGCTTGTCTAATGGTTCTGGGACAAAGGTCTTTGAAAGGTTGGCTAATAATGTTGCCGATGATATATAGGAAGTTCTTTTGTGTCATTTAAACTCTCATAAGTTAGAAAATGAAAGAGTGTAAATATTGGATAGTTGTACTGCTACAGCTGTGCTTTCTTTCTATCAGCTGTGGAGAAAAGGGGGCAAAACAAGTTGCTCCTGCTCAAGATCATGCCATTGTGAAATTTGAAAATAATGAAGATGGAAAGTATTCGCAAGCGATGATAGCACAAATCATCAAACATTTTCATCTGCCAAATAATACTGTTGTAACAGATGAGGATGTTGATGCAATCTTGTTGAGAAGCGTTTATGGGGGAGATGGCATTTATGGCGGTGACGTAGTTACCATTTGGAAGTATTATAAGAAGCAGAATGATATTCAAGAAATAGTTACGGCGCATCCTATGGCAGATTTGTTATGGTATAATCCTGATAAAAAACATGGTGTAATGCTAGGGCTAGATTCTGTTTTTGTGGCAAGTGAAGCCATGCTTGTCCCTCTAAATCCTGATGTGGTAGTTGTAAATGGAACAATAGACAAGATGAATACAATTTATACTTTTATAGTAGATAAGGATGCGGGAAAGGCGATATTGTTACCATCAAATCGTGGCTGCGTAGGCTTTACATCTGAAGATGGATTACCAATCTGCCAGTCTTGTCGTCATTATTCTGATACTAGGTTTGGTAGGTATTCTGTAGTGTCTGTTTATGATTTGGATGGAAAACTCGTCAAGGAAATGTCGTTTGAAGATTATAAAAAAGATGAGAAGTAATGACATATTCAATAGAAGAGAATCATCATTCGGGATTGGAGTTGTATTTCATGCCTCGTTTCTTTGTCTATAATCCTTGTCGCCGCCTGCAAGATGGCGAGGATGTTTTCTTCTCTGTTCCTTGGTGGTATCATCTTTATATCTTATAAGAAAGAGTATCCATGCAAGAAAGCCGCATATAAGCTGAGTGACATGTGCACATCAGTTGATATGTGACTGACGAACCTATATTCTCTGAAGACATATCCTAAATACTCCAACGATTTTTATTATATATCTAAAAGAGTAGTTTATAGTGTATTTCATATTGTTGCTTTATTTGAATTTTTGGCAAAGTTACGGAAAATATTGGTATATGCAAAAGAAAGCAGAATAATTTGTTTTCCTTTTCGGATAAAAACATTAACTTTGCAACTAAAAAAATGAAAAGTATGGAAAAGCTGAAGAATATCAGGGCGATAGCCTTCGATGCCGATGATACGCTCTGGGCATTACAAAACTATTTCGAGGACGTGGAGCATGAGTATTGCGAGCTGCTTGCGGAATATGGAAAGGAAAAGGATATTTCTGCTGCTCTCTTCGAGATGGAGAGTAAAAATATGGCTGATTTGGGTTATGGTTGCAAGGCTTTCACCATATCCCTGGTAGAGAATGCGGTGAAGGTGAGTCATGGTAAGGTGGAGGCGAATGTCATCGCCCAAATTGTGGACTTGGGTAAGAGTCTCCTGCATCTTGATGCCAAGCCTTTGGAAGGGGTAGAGAAAACCTTGGCTTGTTTCCGTGAGATGAAGAAATATAAGCTGGCAGTCTTCACCAAGGGGGAGTTGATGGATCAGGAGAATAAGTTGTGGCGTTCGGGTCTGCAGCGGTATTTTGATGTGGTGACTATCGTGAGCGACAAGACGCCCAAGGCTTATCATCGTCTCTGCAGGGAACTGGATGTAACTCCCGACGAGCTGGTGATGGTGGGCAACAGCTTCAAAAGCGATATTGCTCCGGCATTAAAAATCGGAGCTTCGGCTGTCCATATCCCTTTTCATACCACATGGGCGCATGAAAAGACAGAGGAATTTGAACATCCCAAACTCCGTCGTATTTCAAGATTCGAGGAACTTCTCGATATCTTATAACTCGATATTTTATAAGGGTCTTAAAAACCCTTATAAAATACTCATATAATACTTTTATTCTTCTCCTTCTTTATCTTTCAGTGAATACCAAAGTCTCAACGAATGGACTGTGGAAGGTGCTGAAGAGATGTAGAATCTCCTTGCGCTGCTCCTCTTCCTCATCCCAGAGGCTGATGAAATTAAAATTTCTCCCCAAAAAATTGCTGGTTTCGAAGAATCTTCGTACCTTTGCAGCACCAGTACCCGCCAAGTCTCTCAACGATGCTCAAATGTGCGGGTCGTTTTATTTTTTATACATTTCCCTTGCTGAGATTCTCGTATTTTCAAACGATTCTTATTTCTTTGTGAATATTGAAAATATGGAAGAAAATGGTAATATGCTAATAATCAAGGAATTATGGATTTGTTAGTTAATAGCGCTAAAATAGGAATTCTATAGTTGTACGACTATAACCCCTATAGTTGTACAACTATAACTCTACAGTTGTACGACTATAGCCTATATAGTCGTACGACTACAACTTTATAGTTGTACAACTATAGGGTATTCGCTTAATTAGAAACAAAAAATAGAGAATTCGGATGCTCAAAACTCCCTGTTTTCGTTGCTAGATTCCAAGTTTACCAGTATGCAAAATTTGGTTATAAATATTGACAGAAATACCCTTTTTGGCAGGGGAAGATTACTTCTGCTCTAAATGAAATAGGCTTCAATGGCGAATGAAGCCTATTTCAATCGCACATGAAGCCTGTTTCGATAGCACATGAAGCTTATTTCATTTTTACCTCCAATTATTTAGAATTCTGCATCAAACAAGACGCTGATTTTATAAGGTATGAAGAAAATCATCAAAGAATACGAGCATTTTGAAAAGTTCATGGGCTATAAAGCACCAGAATTCAAATCTGATTCCGGAGAATTCCATGTAATATTATGGAATCTCAACTATATTTCTAACAACAAAAATGAATTCGCTAACTCAGAAGTACAGTTTGCCAACTCTGAAAAAGAGTTCGCCAACGACACAAAACAGTTCGCCAATGGAGCGAAAGAGTTCGCTAATGACATGAAAGAGACTACCAAAGTAGTTAAACAAAGGAAAAAGTTCGTGAAGGCAAAAAGAGCAATCTATAAGCTCATATTCCACCCCAAAGACGACAACTGTATAAGACTGATGAAGAGCGAACGTTTTTCTTGATAGACATACCATGTAATCCGGATTGTCTAGGAGGACCAATCCTGAAAGGTGACATGAAAGGTGATATGAAAGATGATATGAAAGATGACATGAAAGATGACATGAAAGATGATATGAAAAACCTCTGAAACGTGTTGGAGGTCGTAAGGATGGTTACTGGGTAATAATATAGTTACTGAGCCCACTTGAAAAAGTCACAAATCATATTTTTACCTTTGTAACTTATTGACAATCAATAGCACGTTTTCGTAAATATGACTTTTTCAAGTGGGCTCAATAGTGAATTATTAGATATTCTATTGAGATGTCGTAAAAGAAGTTAATCTACTGTACTTCGATTAAGCAGCGAGAGCGTAGTTATTTTCGCCAATTAATTTTTTGTTCACTAGGATTTAGGAGGTAGCCAACGAGCCTCCGCATGCTTACGTACCATTTCATCTCGCCGTCAAATCCAGTCAACCCCGAGATTTCTTTGATAACTAGGATGTAACGATAAAGCGAATTTTTGAAATCACCAAATATTTTCGGAAATTTCTTCGCTTTTTCTTTAAAATATCGGGATAATGCGGTTGAAAGTTGCTTCGTATTAAGAATTTTTGAAGAAATGATGCTGTTTTTGGAGTTATCTCGTTTTTTTGCAGTAACTTTGTGGGCAAAATAATTAAAAATCAAAAATGATGGCAGTGGAGAAAAAAGGAAAGATACTGATAGTGGATGACAATGAGGATGTTCTCTTGTCGCTCAATATGCTTTTGAAACCATACGTGGAGGGTATCAGAGTTATCAATACGCCTGAGCGAATCATCGGAATGATGGATTCGTTTATGCCTGATGTTATCATGCTCGATATGAACTTCCATCGGGATGCCATCAGTGGCGAAGAGGGGTATGAATGGCTGGAGAAGATTCTGGCGCATAACCCCAAGAGCGTGGTGCTGTTTATCACGGCATACGTGGATACGGAGAAGGCGGTGAGGGCTATCAAGGCGGGAGCCATCGATTTTATTCCGAAACCATGGGATAGGAATAAGCTGCTCGATACGGTGAAGAGTGCCGTGGAACTGAGCAGGGAAAGGAATCTGGATTCTTCGGATTTGCACGAAAAGGTGTCAGAGCAGAATCTGAATATGAATCAATGTTCTGATTCCAAGTCTATTGCATCTTCTGAAGATGTGTTTTCGAGAATGATTGGCGAATGCCCTGCCATGAAGGAACTGAAAGCGCAGATGATGCGTGTGGCGGCTACAGATGCCAACGTATTGATTACTGGAGAGAATGGTACGGGAAAGGATGTGGTGGCGCATGCCTTGCATCAGCTTTCTGACAGGGCAAGGAAGCCTTTTGTGAATATCGACCTGGGTTGTATCCCTGAGAATCTTTTCGAGAGCGAACTTTTCGGATACGAGAAGGGGGCGTTTACGGATGCCAGGAATGCGAAGGAAGGACGAATTGAGACGGCGGATGGCGGAACTCTCTTTCTGGATGAGATTGGAAATCTGAACCTGCCGATGCAGCAGAAACTCCTGACGGTGATTGAAAAGCGGGAGACCCAGCGCATTGGTTCCAATAAGGTGAGCCGGGTGGATGTGAGGATTCTGGCGGCTACGAATGCCCATCTGCGTGAGAAGGTGGGAGAAGGAACATTCCGGCAAGACCTTTTCTATCGCTTGAATACCATTGAGTTGCATCTTCCGCCGCTGCGTGAACGTGGAGAGGATATCGTTCTGCTGGCAGAATATTTCCTGAAGATTTATTCGGGGAAATACAGTGTGGGCGATGTGAGGCTGGGGGCATCTGCCAAGCAGAAGCTGTTGAAACATACCTGGCCGGGGAATGTAAGAGAGTTGCAGCATTGTATAGAGAGGGCGATTGTGTTGGGGGATAAGACGGAACTGGCTGCAGAGGATATCAGATTGGAGGATTCGGTGGTGGTTTCGGGGGCTTCTTCTTCAGATTCTTCATCAGGTTCTTCATCAAGTTCCGTTAATATAGATTCGCTCAATCTTCAGTCCTTGGAGCGTGAAGCCATCAAGCGCGCCATTTCCTTGAGTAATGGAAATCTTACACAGGCCGCAGAGTTGCTTGGTATCACCCGTTTCGCCCTTTACAGGAAAATCGACAAACTCGGGGTTTAATAAGGCTTCGGAAATTTTAGAAACAATGTCAATCGTCAATAACTTATTCAATCATAAGAGCAATGAGCGGATGCGCCAACTGATTGAGGCTATCCGCACCCGTGACTTCTCGCTTCAGTATTCGTTGGATCATCTGAGGGGAGAAGAGCGGAATCTTGCAGAGCAGATTAACGAAGTGGTGAATGAATTTCGGGAAACCACTTTGCTGCAGGAAGCGAAATACCAGTATTTCGGAACGATGCTCGATACCATCAACGCCTTTCTCATCGTGGCGGATGAACAGGGGAAGGTGCATTGGATGAATCGGGCTGCCGTGGAGGGACTCTGCGGTTTTTCGATTCAGCACTTGCAGGATTTGCAGGTGCTGGATGAGACGCTGCCGGCATTGATGAAGCAGCTGAAGCCGGGATTGCAGAAACTGATGCAATTGGAGACCAAGACCAACGAGACTGCAGCTGGCAAGATGGCTTTGGATGCCGGAAATCAGAAAACGGGGAAGGCTGACTTTGTTTTGAGCGTGGTCAACTTCTTTAATAAGGGCTTTGCCTATCGCCTCTATACCTTGCAGAATGTGCAACCGGTGATTCAGAAGAATGAGACGGATGCGCAGCAGCAGCTGGTAAGGGTGTTGACCCACGAAATTATGAATTCGTTGACTCCTATCATCTCTTTGGCTGATACGCTTTGCGAAGGAGTGGAGCAGGATACGCTGGAGCATGATGATCTGCTGATGGCATTGCAGGCTATCAACCGGAGAAGCAATGGCTTGTTGCAGTTTGTGGAGAACTATCGAAAGTTGCAACGCATATCGAAACCTCAGTTTGAGGATGTAAGGATTGGTGATCTGGTGGCAGATTTGCAGCATCTTTATCCGGATTCGATATTCCATTATGAGATAGAAAACGAAGACCAGAGGTTGCTGATGGATCGTTCGCAGATTGAGCAGGTACTGATTAATCTGCTGAAGAATGCGCAGGAAGCTGTGGAGAAGGAAGAGGCTCCTTTCGTCTGTCTTACAACCCATCTTTCCAGCAATAAGCGAGATTTCATCATTTCCATTACCGATAATGGTAAGGGAATTCTACCAGAGGTGATGGAGCGCATTTTTGTGCCGTTCTTTACTACCAAGACGAGTGGTTCGGGCATCGGGTTGAGTATCTGCAAGCAGATAGTAACCCTGCATGGTGGCACCATCACCGCCTCATCAAAACCTGATGATAAAACCACCTTTAGCGTGGTGCTTCCTGTCTGAAAGAGACAGATATCTATCATATTGAGAATGTGCGCACCGTGCGAAATCGCACACGTTTCGTGCGATTTTGCACGCTTTTCAATATTCTAAAATTTCTTATCATCCTGATAATCACGTTTTTATCTTTATGGCATGGCTTTTGTGTTAGTTTTTGCAAAAGTAATCATCATGAAGATAAAGAATTATATATTCATAGCATCGGCGCTTGCAGCCATGAATGTTCAAGCCGACACTTTGCAGCTCGACTTGGCGGCTACCATTGCGATGGCGCAGCGGCAGTCGCCATCGGTGCAGAGTGCCCGCAATACCTTTTTGTCTGCTTACTGGGCTTATCGGTATCATCAGGCCAACTATCTGCCTTCGCTTTCCCTTTCGTCTTCACCTTATATTAATAAGGAGGTGAATAAGATTACCCAGTCGGATGGTACGGCTCTCTTCCTGAAGCAAGACCAGTTGGGTGCCGATCTTACTCTGAAAATCAACCAGAATATCTCCCTGACGGGGGGTAGTCTTTTTGTGAAGAGTTCGCTCAACCGGTTGGATGAGTTGCACAACAAGATAACCGCCTATAGCAGTCAGCCCTTTGTCGTGGGCTACGAGCAGAGTCTTTTTGGCTATAACTCCTTGAAGTGGAATCGCCGGATAGAACCTATCCGGTTCCGGGAATCCAAGAAGCGATATGCCGAAACGCTGGAGATTGTTTCGGCAAAAGCCTGTGAACATTTCTTCGGTCTGGCTTCGGCGCAGGCTGAATGGGAGATGGCAAAGCAGAACTTTGCTTCTGCCGATACGCTTTATCAGATGGCGAAGGGGCGATATGAGAACGGAACGATTTCGGAAAACGAGATGCTGCAGCTGGAAATCAACCGACTGAACGAGGAGACCAACGTGATGGATGCGCAGGTGGCTTTGCGGGAGAAGATGCAGACCATCCGCTCGTTTCTGGGATTGGAACAATCGCAGGACATCTGTCTGGTGATGCCGGAAGAGGTGCCTGCCTTTGAGGTTCCTTTGCAGCGGGCGATAGATTGGGCTTTGCTGAACAGTCCGGATCCTGATTATTACCGTCGTATCCAGAAGGAGAGCGAAAGCCGGTTGGCGCAGGCTCGTGCCAACGCCGGATTGAAGGCGGATCTCTATATGCAGTTTGGACTCTCGCAGACGGGAGCAGATATCGGTGCCGCCTATCGCAGTCCGATGAGTCAGCAATCGGCAAGCATCACCATCGCCCTTCCGATATTGGATTGGGGACGGGGAAAGGGTAGGATAAGAGAAGCCAAATCGCAGCTGGCGCTTACCCAGACGCAGGTGGAGCAAGGCATGAGGGATTTCTACCAGAACGTAGAAAAACTGGTGTTGCAGTTTAACATGCAAGCCCGAAAGGTGCATGTGGCATCGCTCACCGACCAGCGTGCCGAGAAGCGGCATGTGGTGGCGCGCCGACTCTACATCATGGGCCGCAACTCGATACTCGACCTGAATGCAGCCATCAGCGAGAAAGATGCTGCTCGGCGTAATTACATCTCGACGATGCAGACCTATTGGAGTCTTTACTATACGCTCCGAAGCATGACGGGTTTTGATTTCGAGCACAATATAGAATTGAAGGAAGAACTTCCTATAGAATCTTTTCCTATAAATAAGGTGAAATGAATAACAACAGAACAATATGGATATAAAGAAACAACCGAAACCCTGGTATATCCGCTACCGCTATCCTATCTTGTCGGGTGCAGCAGGCATCGCCATCCTGGTCTATGCCCTTTTCCTGATCGTTACTTCGGGCACCCGAAGGGTGGATATGGATAGCGTGGTGATAGCCGAAGTAAAGAAGGCTCCTTTCTGGGAGTATGTGGACGTAGAAGGACTGGTGCATCCCTTCAAGACCATCCAGGTGAATGCGATGGAGAACGGATTCGTGGAACGGGTGGTGGCAGAAGAAGGTGCCATGCTGCAGCAGGGCGATACCATCCTGGTGCTTCAGAATCCGGAACTCTATCATTCTATCGATGACGAGCAGGATGCATGGAGCAGCAAGCTTCGCAACTGTCAGGAACAGGAGATAGAGATGACGCAGAAGACCATCAACCTGCGCCAGCAAGCCTTGGATGCCAAGCATCAGATGGCGAGCCTGAAGAAATCGCTCAAGCAGAGTCGGGAGGAATATCGCATGGGCATCAAGAGTAAGGCGGAACTGGAAGTGGCTGAGGAAAATTACGAATATCAGCGGCAGAAGGTGCTCTTGCAGATGCAAAACCTGAAGCATGATTCCGTATCTACCCGATTGAAGCGCGAGATGATTGCTGCCAACAGGATGGAAGCCAACAAGAAATTGTCGAGAATGAAGGACCGCACCCAGCAGTTGGTAGTTCGGGCTCCCGTAAGCGGACAACTGAGTTATGTGGGGGTAACCCAAGGTCAGCAGGTTTCGTCCGGGGCGAGCATCGGACAAATCAAGGTGATGAGCCAGTTTAAACTGCAGGTTTCGCTGGCAGAGTATTACATCGACCGCGTTATCGCCGGACTTCCTGCCCATATCGAGTACGATGGTCATCAGTTTCCGCTTCGTGTATCGCGGGTGATTCCTGAGGTGAAAGACCATCAGTTTGTCTGCGAATTAACTTTTAGTGGCAAGACTCCCGCCAATATCCGTTTGGGCAAGAGTTATCGGGTGTTGTTGGAATTGGGCAAGCCGGAGCAAGCCTTAGTGATTCCGAATGGCGATTTCTTCCAGACTACCAGCGGATATTGGATATTCCGGGTAGCTGATGATGGCAAGAAGGCGCAGCGGGTGAATATCAATGTAGGCAGACAGAATCCGCAGCAATTCGAAATTACTTCCGGATTGAAGCTGGGCGACAAGGTTATCGTAAGCGGATATACCCAAATTGCCAGCGAAAAAGAGATAGATTTGAGATAGACTTTTATCTGAGATAATAAAAATCAATCTTTCACGTAAATAAATTATATAAAGACTCGTAAATATGAACATGTTATTACACAACCTGAAGGTTGCCCTGCGCAACATTCTCAAGTACAAGGTGCAGACTCTGGGCAGCATCCTGTCGCTTGCCATCGGTATGGTGACGCTTGCCACGGTGCATTCGTTTCTGCAGAATTTCCGCATGGCTTCCATTAACCATGAACCTTATTATGACAGGGTTTATAACCTCCGATTTGATTCCATCCAAAAACGTCAATCGGAAAATTCAATTCGTATCAATGGTGATATCGTAAGGGCGGTGAAGGCGAATGGAGGACCTCGTTGCATAGAGCAGGGACCTTATGCTCCTAATGGTATGCTTACAGGCGGCTGGGCTGAGTTTACCCTAAACGGCAAGACAAGGAGAAAGATGTCGTTGGATGCAGTTCCCCTTGATCGAAATTACCCCAACTTTGTAGGTATCCGTTCTGCCATTACGGGCGGAAAGATAAAGGTGCTGGGTCCTCATGATGCCATTATCAACGAAAAGCAGGCAAAGCAAATCTTTGGTGACAAGAATCCTGTGGGTGCAAGCATTCATTTGAGTAAGGGCTGTGGAAATTATCAGTTGAGATTGGTGGATGTCTATCAAGACTTATCATTGACTGAGCTAGACATGAGCAGATCTGCTCTCTTTTACTCGCCATGGGAGTTGGAAGATATGGATTCTGATCAATTTTATGCTGTGAATTTGTATGTGGTGTTGAAAGAGGGATGCACGCCACAACAGTTGAAAGCTGAGGTGAACAGCAGATTGAAACCATTGGGCCTGAAGGTAAAAACAGAAAAGCTGAAAGATCGGTTGAGCGAAGAGTATTCAACCGTAGCGATAGCTTGTTCCATCACTTATCTGATTGGTTCGTTGATTCTGCTGGCTGCCATCATCGGTTTTCTGAGAATGCAGACGCAACTGTTCTGGATGCGCAGACGTGAAATCTCGCTCCGAATTACCAATGGTGCCACACGCCTCCAACTCTTCTCCATGTTTGCTACCGAGGTGGTGGTGATCGTGCTGGTGGCTTATTTTGTAGCAGTATTGATGGGATCCTGGATTTGTGATTATTTGGCAAGGCCTCAGTTTGCAGAAATCACCTCCGAGTTAGGAACCATCAGTCATCTGTATCTCTATAGTCTGGTGATCGGGCTGGTGGTTATGATGCTATGTCTTGCCATTATCTGGATTGTGCTGAATCGCATTTGCATGCGTAAGCAAGCACTCGAATCAGGAATGAGAAGAAGCCATAACCATTGGTTCCGCAATACGATGCTGGGGGTGCAGGTGATGATCAGTATGTTCTTCCTGGGTGTTACTTTCTGCCTCCTGTGCTGGGTGGGCAAGATGGCTGATTTCAATCATATACCTGATGATGAGCGTGCATACAAGCAGAGTCTGTTTCTGCAGACAAATGCGGCAGAAAATGGTCCGCGCCTTAGAGACAAGCTCATCCATTTACCGCAGGTGGAACGATGGATTCCTTATGGCTGTGGATTTTGGCAACTTAACGAACTGGCAGAGAACGAGGAGTTCAGTAAGGCGGCTTGGCAAGGTAATTCTTATGTTAGTTCGCATTATAAAATTCAGACAGCATCAGATACCTCCTATCTCGATTTTTTCAAGATCAAGGTGAATTGGAAGCCTAAGGCAAACCGGAAGAAGTGTATCCTGGTGAATGAAGAGTTGTATAAGAAGATGCGCCAGCATCATGTTGCTCCTAATGATATATTGACTGTAGATCAGATGGATTCGTATCAGATAGCCGGAACGTTCCAGTCGATACCTTATCAGGGGAGTATGAGAACTGATATATACTCATTCATAGTCATAGACCCCAAAAACGCTTATGATGCCAAGCATTATATTCTTGTGGCAAAGCCGGGTGAATATAAGGAGATGCAGATTGCTGTAGATAGAATGATACAGAAATTGGAGCCTGCTGTGGTAAAACCGATGGCATCCAATCTGCGTGACTATATGGTGATAGAAATGTTAGCGTTGGAAATACTGCAAAATATTGCGTGGATCCTGGCTATCGTGAGTCTGGCTATCTGCCTGATAAGCATCTTCAGTACGGTGATGCTGGATACGCAGACCCGCAAGAAGGAAGTGGCTATCCGCAAGGTGAATGGGGCCCTGACAAAGGATATTACCAAACTCTTCGGAAGAACCTATCTGGTGATTTCGCTCATCGCCATGGTATTTGCGGTGGTAGCCATGTTGCTGTTCCATATCGTTCTGAGTCAGACCTTCGAAATGGTAGAAATCAATCCTGCCTTCCCTATTAGTTTGAGTGTTGTGATAGTCATTGGCTTCATTGCTGCCATCATCGCCTGTCAGGTACGTAAAATCATGAAGGTGGATCCTTCGGAGATTCTGGCTAAGGAATAAAATGTGTAATTTGAAAGTATAATATGAATTTAAAGAAACGATAAAGATTATGATTCAATTAAATAATATCAAGAAAGTATTTCAGACAGAGGAAGTGGAGACCTGGGCTTTGCGTAATATCAGTTTGCAGGTGAAGGAAGGCGAGTTTGTTGCCATCATGGGACCTTCGGGATGTGGCAAATCCACATTACTTAATATAATAGGTTTGCTGAATAATCCTACAAGTGGCAGCTATCTGCTCGACGGCAAGGATGTGAGCACGCTGAAGGAGAGCGAGCGCACCTTGATAAGAAGAGGAATGATAGGTTTTGTGTTCCAGAGTTTCAACCTGATTGATGAGTTGAATGTGGTAGAGAATATCGAGTTGCCGCTTCTGTATATGGGAGTTTCGGGCAAGGAGCGCCGTAAGCGTGCCGAGGATGTGATGGAGCGCGTGGCGATATCCCATCGTGCCAAGCATTTCCCATCGCAGCTTTCGGGCGGTCAGCAGCAGCGCACCGCCATCGCCCGTGCCATCCTGCCGCATCCTAAGTTGATTCTTGCCGATGAGCCTACGGGAAACCTGGATTCCAAGAATGGCAAGGAGGTGATGGAACTGCTTTCTGAGTTGCACAAGGAGGGCACCACCATCGTGATGGTAACCCACTCGCTGCATGATGCCAATTATGCCGATAGAATCATCAATATGTTTGATGGTGAGATTGTGAATCAGGTAGAGATGTAGGAAATTATGATATGAAAATCGCCCGATAGCATATTCTTTGATGCTATCGGGCGATTATGTCTATATCTCTTCATCAATAAATCGGATGATTTCTTCCTGCTGGTCTGGATGGAACCATTGGATAGTGGTATCCCGCTTAAACCAGGTAAGTTGCTTGCGCATGTATTCACGGCTGTGCGACTGGATTTGTCTGATAGCTTCATCGCGGTCTATCTCGCCGTCAAAGTAGGAGAACATTTCTTTGTAGCCTACGGTTCTCAACGAGGTGAGTCCCTTCTGTGGGTATACGCTGCGTGCTTCTGCCTCCAGACCTTCGTCCATCATCATCAGTACACGCTGGTTGATGCGGTCGTAGAGTTCAGCTCTGTCGCGGTTCAGACCTATCTTGATGATGCGGAAAGGGCGCTGCTTCTTTTCGGCTGTGCGGAAAGAAGTATAAGTCTTGCCGGTCTGATGACAGATTTCCAGGGCATGAACCACGCGGCGTGGATTCTTTCTGTCTACTATCGCCCAGTGCTCCGGATCCATCTGGTGGAGTTCTTCTACCAGTGCCTCCAGCCCTTCCTCTTCCAGACGCTGTTTCATCCAAGTGCGGATGTCGTCACGAACAGTAGGGATGTCGTCGATTCCTTTGCATACAGCATCGATATACATCATGCTGCCACCTGTAAGCAGAGCCACATCGTGATTCTTGAAGATGTCTTCCTGCAGGAGATTCATCACATCAGCCTCATATTGGGCAGCGCTGTAATAATCTTCGATGTGGTGGTTTCCTACGAAATAATGCTTTACCCGCTGCTGCTGTTCGGCAGTAGGGGCTGCGGTTCCGATAGGGAGTTCGGCGAAAATCTGGCGGGAGTCGGCATTGATAATAGGTATAGCGAGATGCTCTGCCAGTGAAAGGCAAAGCTCCGTTTTACCTACACCGGTAGGACCTAAGACCACAATCAATGTTTTCATATATTATTCCTTATATTCAAGAAAAAAAGCATCCTTGCTCGTTTCATAAACCTATGCAAGGATGCTCTTTTTACCTTTTTACTTTTTTACCCTTTTACTTTTATCGGATAATGCCTCGCTGAGAACTCTCTACGAAGTCGATAATGTACTGAATCTCCTTGGTAACCTCAAGATTCTTCTTGATTTCCTCGATACCTTCCTTCAATATACCCTTGCTGTAGAGCAGGCGGTAAGCCTCGTGGATGTTCTGGATGGTCTCATTGCTGAAACCGCGACGGCGCAGACCGATGAGGTTGATGCTGCAGTAGCGGGTTGGCTCCTTGCCGGCAATGATGTATGGAGGAATATCCTGAGAGAAACGGCAACCGCCCTGGATCATCACGTAACCTGCGATATGGCAGAACTGGTGAACGAGAACGTTGGCGCTGACGATGGCGTTGTCATCTACTACCACCTCACCGGCAAACTTGGTAGAGTTGCCGATAATCAAGCCGCTGCCAAGCACGCAGTCGTGAGCCACGTGAACGGTCTCCATCAGGAGGTTGTTGCTGCCTACTACGGTCTTGCCCTTAGAGGCTGTACCACGAGAGATAGTAACGTTCTCACGGATGCTGTTGTTGTCGCCCACCTCGCAGGTTGTCTGCTCGCCCTTGAACTTCAAGTCCTGAGGCTTGGTAGAGATGCTGGCGCCTGGGAAGAACTCATTGTTGTTTCCGATGCGGGCACCTACATGGATGGTGACGCTGTTCTGCAATACGTTGTTATCGCCCAAAACGGTGTCCTTGTCGATATAGCAGAAAGGACCGATAATGTTGTTGTCACCGAGTTTTGCCTCTGGATGAACAAACGCTAATGGACTAATCTGATTCATATTTCTATCTTATTATTACTTGTTCTTAACAATCTGTGCTGTGAAAGTAGCCTCTGCCACCACCTGGTCGCCTACGAACATATAGCCCTTCATCGAGCTGATGCCATGGCGCACCGGTGCGAGCAACTCCACACGGAAGAGGAGGGTATCGCCTGGAACCACCTTCTTGCGGAACTTCACATCGTCGAGCTTCATGAAGTAAGTGCTCCAGCGCTCAGGCTCTTCCAGCTGGTTCAATACGAGCAGACCGCCACACTGTGCCATCGCCTCTACCTGGAGAACGCCTGGCATCACTGGCTCTTCAGGGAAGTGACCGGTGAAGAAAGGCTCGTTGCTGGTTACATTCTTTACGCCCACGATGCTGTTAGGACCCATAGCAATGACCTTATCGACCAGCTGCATAGGGTAGCGGTGAGGCAGGAGCTGACGGATGCGGATATTATCCATGATTGGCTCCTCGTTAGGATTGTAGATAGGAGCCTGAATCTCGTGCTTGCGAATCTCCTTGCGCATGAGGCGGGCGAACTTGTTGTTTACGGTATGGCCTGGACGCGTAGCGATGATGCGGCCCTTGATAGGCTTGCCGATGAGTGCCATATCGCCGATGATGTCGAGCAGCTTATGACGTGTACACTCGTTCTCCCACTGCAATGGGCGGTGCTGGATGTAACCCAGCTTGTTGGCATCCATGTGAGGCACCTTGAGATGGTCGGCGAGCTGGTCGAGCTGAGCCTGTTCTACCTGGCGCTCGTAGATAACGATGGCATTGTCCAGGTCACCACCCTTGATGAGGTTAGCCTGGAGCAGGGGCATGATATCGCGTACGAAAACGAAGGTACGGGCAGAAGCAATCTCCTCTGCGTATGTCTCCATCTTTTCGAGGGTAGCAAACTGGCTGTTGATGAATTTGCTCTCGAAAGAACACATGGCTGTGATGCTGAAGTCCTCGTCTGGAAGAATGGTGATAACAGACCCGTTATTATCTTTCACCTCAATCTTATGACGGATGATGTAGTAATCTTTCTCTGCATTCTGTTCCTGGATGCCTACGCTCTGAATCTTCTCTACATAAGGAGCAGCAGAACCGTCGAGGATAGGGAACTCAGGACCATTTACCTGGATGAGACAGTTGTCGATGCCGAGGGCATAGAGTGCTGACATACCATGCTCGATGGTAGAAACGCGGATGTCGCCCTTACCGAGTACGGTACCGCGCTGTGTTTCAACAACGTTTTCAGCTACAGCCTGGATGACAGGCTCGCCTTCAAGGTCGATGCGCTGTATTTTATAACCGGTGTTCTCTGGTGCAGGATTGAAAGTTACGGTGAGGCTCAAGCCTGTATGCAAACCCTTTCCGCAAAGAGAGAAGCTACCTTTCAGTGTCTTCTGTTTTGACATAATTATATTCATTTTTTAGGCACGGATTACACGGATTTTTTTCTCTGCGTTTTCTTCGGATTCCTTAGTGGCGTTAGCCTCCGCGTCATCCGTGTCATCCGTGCCTTATTATTTTTAATTGTTTTTCTTTAATTCTTCAATCTGCTTCTTCAGGTCGTTGAGTTCCTTGTACATATCAGGCAGGCGACGGAAGATGGCCTGTGACTTGAAGTAAGCGCGCTGTTCCATAGGAGGAGTTCCGATGAGCTGCTGGCCGCTCTTGAGGCTGCCCGGAACACCGCTCTGGGCACCGAGGAACACCTTATCGCCGATAGTGATGTGGCCGGCAATACCCACCTGACCGCCAAACATACACCATTCGCCTACCTTTGTACTGCCTGCTACACCTACCTGAGAAGACATCACGGTGTTGGCGCCGATGTCGGTATTGTGGGCAATCTGTACGAGGTTGTCGAGTTTCACGCCCTTGCGTACGTAGGTAGAACCCATTGTAGAACGGTCAACACAAGTGTTGGCACCAATCTCTACATCGTCTTCGATGGTAACGATACCAATCTGAGGAATCTTGTCGTATCCTTCAGGACCAGGAGCGAATCCGAATCCGTCGGCACCGATCACACAACCTGCATGAAGCGTAACGTTGTTGCCTAACTTACAACCGTGATATACGGTAACGTTCGGATAGATGAGTGCATTCTTGCCAATCTTCACACCCTCTCCGATGTAGGCATGAGGATAAATCTGGCTACCTTCGCCTACCTCTGCACCATCGCTGATATATGCGAATGCACCTACATATACGCCTTCAGCCACCTTAGCCTTTGGAGAAACGAAAGCCAGCGGATCGATGCCGGTCTTCTTAGGCTTCATAGATTCGTACATCTGCAGGAGCTTAGCCACACACTCGTATGCATTCTTCACACGGATGAGGGTTGTGCTGACAGGATGTTCCAATTCTACGGTCTCATCAATGAGTACGATACTTGACTTGGTTTCGTAAACATAATGAGTGTATTTAGGGTTAGAAAGGAACGAGATAGCGCCTTCCTTACCTTCTTCGATTTTTGCGAAGGTGTTGACTGTTGCGTTCTCATCACCTTCCACACGGCCCTGAACGAACTGGGCTATTTGTTGAGCGGTAAATTCCATAATTTATCTGTCTTCTAGTTTGTTTATTTAGGTTCCCAAGGCATCATTACCTTTAGGTAACCGCAATTTTGTTTGCAAAAATAGCAAAAAAGATTTAGATTCTCGACTTTATTTTGTAATATTTTGCTTTTTCGCCCCATAAAAGGGTATTTTTTAGGCGCAAAGCCTCTTTTTTAAGATACTTTGCGCCTAAATTGAGTTTTTATAACTTAGCAAGTTCTGCTGCCATTTCAGCCTGCAACTCCTTAGCTTTCTGACCTGCTACCTCAGCAAAGTCATCGCCGTTGCTGGCATAGATGATGCCGCGGGAAGAGTTGACGAGCAAGCCGCAGTCCTTGATGATGCCATACTTGCAAACCTCCTGCAGGCTGCCGCCCTGTGCACCTACGCCCGGTACGAGGAGGAAGTGGTTAGGAGCCACCTTGCGGATGTCTTCGAACATCTTGCCCTGTGTAGCGCCTACTACATACATCATGTTCTCATCGTTGCCCCATTCCTGGCTCTTCTTGAGAACCTTCTCGAAGAGGCGCTCGCCCTCCTTATCCTCGGTGAGCTGGAAGTCGTGACTACCCTTGTTGCTGGTCAGTGCCAGGAGGATAACCCACTTGCCGTCATACTCGAGGAATGGCTTGACTGAATCCTCGCCCATATAAGGTGCTACGGTTACAGAGTCGATATTGTACTCCTCGAAGAATGTCTGGGCATACATCTTGCTGGTGTTGCCGATATCGCCGCGCTTGGCATCTGCGATGATGAAGTGGTTTGGATAGTGGCTGTGGAGATACTTGATGGTGTTTTCGAAGGCAATCATGCCATCGATTCCGCGGCTCTCATAGAAAGCCAAGTTTGGCTTGTAAGCCACACAGTATGGGGCTGTTGCGTCGATGATAGCCTTGTTGAATCTGAATATCATCTCAGCTTCTGCGCCCTGGATGTCTTCACTCTCGGTGATGCACTTAGGCAACTTGTTGATATCTGTGTCAAGACCTACGCACAAGAAACTCTTCTTGGCGAAAATCTGCTCTACGAGTTCTTTTCTGTTCATAATGGATTGATATGATGATTCATCGCCCCGAAGTACGGAACGATGAATCGGGGTTTTACAATTCTGTTTCTTTCAGCTTCTCAGTGTTCTCGGCTACGGTCAGGGCATCAATCATGTCCTGAATATCACCTGCCAGGAAACCGTTGAGGTCGTGAGTGGTGTAACCGATACGGTGGTCGGTAACACGGCCCTGTGGGAAGTTGTAGGTACGAATCTTCGCACTGCGGTCGCCGGTAGATACGAGGCTCTTGCGGCGGCTGGCGATATCATCTACATACTTCTGATGCTCACGGTCGTGGATGAAGGTATAGAGGCGGCTCAAGGCACGCTCCTTGTTCTTTGGCTGGTCACGGGTCTCGGTACACTCGATGAGGATTTCCTCTACCTCGCCTGTGTTAGGGTTCTTCCAAGGATAGCGGAGACGTACACCAGACTCCACCTTGTTCACGTTCTGACCACCGGCACCTGAACTTCGGAAGGTATCCCACTTGATGTCTCCTTCGTTGATGTTCACCTCAAACTTGTCTGCCTCTGGCAATACAGCCACGGTAGCAGCTGAGGTGTGCATACGGCCCTGTGTTTCAGTAGCAGGCACACGCTGAACACGGTGAACACCTGATTCATACTTCAATGTGCCGTAAACGTCAGTACCGCTCACAGCGAAGTCTATTTCCTTGTATCCACCTACTGCGCCTTCAGAAACAGAAGTCACGCTGACGGTCCATCCCTTCGATTCGCAGTATTTCTTATACATATTAAATAGGTCGCCTGCAAAGAGGGCAGCCTCGTCGCCTCCGGCACCGCCTCGGATTTCCATCTGTACGTTCTTGGCGTCTTCTGGGTCCTTAGGTACCAGCGCAATCTTGATTTCTTCTTCGAGTTTAGGCTGCAGCGCCTCGTTCTCGTTGAGTTCTTCGCGAGCCATCTCCTTCATTTCCGGATCGCTCTCGTTGGCAAGGATGTCCTTTGCCTCCTTGATGCTGTTCAGGCAGTTGATGTATCGCTTGCGTGCGTCCATGATGTCACCCAGGTCTTTCCATTCCTTGGTGAGCTTCACGTAGCGTGGCTGGTCGGCGATGACATCAGGGTCGGTAATGAGGGTGCTTACTTCCTCGTATCGGCTCTCTAAGCCTTCTAGCTTCTGTAATATGTTGTTATTATCCATCGAATTATTATTTGGCACGGATTACACGGATTACACGGTTTTTTCCTTGTGCTGTGTTCCCTTGCGCTCGTTTGTAAATATCTTTCTTTTTACTTGTAAGGATAGGCCGAAATTGATGAGCAATCCTACTTCTGTCTGGCAGGCAGAGAGATAGTTTACTAACTGCCATTCATGTTCGGGATGCAAATCTTTAACGGCTTTTAATTCAATGATCACCTTGTCTTCTACGATCATGTCGGGAATGTAGTGACCAACGCATTCACCTTTGTAAAAAACATCTAAGTGTTTTTGGCACTCACACTTCAAACCACGTGATTTCAATTCTTTATACAGAGCATTTCCATATACAGCCTCTAGAAAACCAAATCCTAAGACTTTGTGTACTTCTTGGGCTGCACCAATTATCTGTTTAGTTAAATCTTCTTCCAGCATAACAATACTATAAATTAAGAAATGAAAGAATAAAAATCCGTGTAATCCGTGTAATCCGTGCCTAAAACAATTAGTATTCGAATGTTCCGAATTCGCTCTTGATGGTCAGGCTGCGCTTGCCTTCCTCGATGTGACCCACAATCTGAGCATCGATGTTGAAGCTCTTGCTGATGGCGATGACCTTCTCGGCTACCTCTGGGCGAACGTAGATTTCCATGCGGTGACCCATGTTGAATACCTGGTACATCTCCTTCCAGTCGGTCTCTGAGCAGTCGTGGATCGCCTTGAAGAGTGGAGGCACTGGGAACATGTTGTCCTTCACTACCTTGCAGTTCT
>OQVN01000281.1_pt1 | contig 20358 bp, 15 predicted proteins | sample 1691621 | NCBI WGS metagenome assembly OQVN01 (sample SAMN03418278, study PRJEB22391) | human gut metagenome | biome: human-gut; feature: organic feature; material: feces | host: Homo sapiens | place: Tanzania | collected 2013-01 | reverse complement strand
TCGTTTAGGGGAAATGCTTTGCCTTTTGGCATTCTTTTTCCAGTGCGGGAAAATTGAGGCAGATTTTTCTTTTAGCAAATGTCTGCCCCGAACAGTACATTTTATACAATTCATTTGCCAATCTTTCTATTTCATTCTGATTTGTCTGGCACCAGTTTAATTCCTTGATACAAAGTTTTTTCCATTGTCGCATTTGCTGTGTATCGTCTTTCTCCGCTTTCAGGTTAATTTCCGTTATATACTCTTCTCTCACCGGTATCATATTGTTCAAGTTCAAAGCAGCCAATATTTTACCATCCTTATCACGTATCTTTCTCAAAGTTATGTTTTCCTTCATCCTATCAAAATCTTTAGTTTTATTTTGAGAATTGGATGTCAATGGGATGCAAAACCGAGAACCGTTCACTATTGTCACAATTCCTAAAAAAGGACGGGACTGTTTTCCTGCCTGCGGAGATACCGACGGCACATTATCATCCACATTATGCAAGTTTCTTATGTATTTTTTATTTACATAATATAGCTTAAATCGTTTACTCATTCTTCTTTCCAATGTAAAAAGGCTGCGCATAAGCACAGCCTTCTGGTAGCATCCGTCGCAACGGAATGCTCTCTTATCGTTTCCACTTATCGGTAGGACTCACCGGATGATTTCTCATCTGCTACTTTTATTATATCCATAAGGCTATTTATGTGCAATCATTTTATTTTTTTATTGGGAGTCAATAGACAATACCAAAAACCCAAGATGTGTTTTAAGGATAATACAGAATAGCTATATATTACACATAATTACGATTGCCGTCAAGCAGAAAAACAACAAAAGCGAGACCATCTGCGGCAGACGGCCCCTCTTTCGTTTTCCATCCTTTAGATATAGTACACATTCACGGTACCGAAATCCGTATCTCCTACGATATCCAATGAGATATCACTGCTGCCCTCGCAGCGTCCTTTTTCTTCCACACTGCCAAAGGAATGGTCTATTCTGACCTGTACTTTCCAGATTTTCGGAACATAAAGGCTGACTTCGCCAAAACTGTTGTCAACGTTTACGGTCGCTTTTCCGGACGGTATCATGGCATTGTCAAAATATACCGTAAGGGAACCAAAGCTATTGTCCAGGTTCGCATAACAGAAGTTTTCGGAATTGATATACTTAATGGACTCCCCGAAGGAATTTTCGCATTCCACTCTTTCACCGTTGTACTCTCCGGTAGAAGAACCGCCCACATTGATGTTGGCATGCTTCCAGATACGTTTTTTCTTCTTAGGGAAAATCATGGACAGTCCGATGCTGCCAAGTGCTGCCGCACCCAGCACGGGCCAGGGTGTCAGCGCCGTAATGCCAAGTGGTTCCGCATACAGAATACACACAATAGCTATAGAAAACAAAATTTGCCAGAAGCTTATGTTCCGGATACCGTTCACCAAGAGCCAGATGCAGAACACGGTAAAAATCACCGTAAATACGCTGACCTTGGGAAGTATACCCAACTGGCTGACAATTACATACACTGCTGCTAACAGGAAAAAAATTCCCCAGAAAATCTTTCCGCTTTTTTTACTTATGTTCATACGTGAAACCTCTTTTCTTTGATTTTGTTTACCAACGCCTTATAATAATTTCGGGAAACATAGACCTGCTTGTGACTGCCTGCAAACGTCACAAGACTGGAAGCCGTCAGGTTTCTTGTCAGGGAATACACCCGGTCCGTATTCAGAATGGTGGATTTTGACACCCGCATAAAAAAACCCGGCAGCATATCCTCCCATTCATAGAGCTTATACTTCGTCTGATAAATGTCGTCGACGGTATGTGCACAAATACCCTCTTCGTCCGTTTCAAAAAACAAAATGTCCCGCAGCTCCAGAAAATACTCCGTAGTTCCCTTATAAAAGGTGAACTTCTGGAAGTTATTTACCGTCTGCACAATCGTTTTCTGAATTTCCGCGATTTCATCCGTAAGTCTGCTCGTCCGGATAAGCACTTCATCCTCTTTCAGTTTTTCATCCAGTTCAATCCTGATTTTCATACTGATGCTCCCTACTGTATCTGTCAGCCGGGGAACCGCTTTGCTTCTTAAGCCTTCCGGGCTTCTGTTCCCTGCTGACAGTTACAGTATAGAAAATATCTTTTCTCTTGTAAACCGTTTCCGGCTAAGAGGTAAATCCGGAGCGGTAACAGGTAAAAAAAGAACATCAAAAATACTCCCTGTATATTTTCGTTGTTTGTAATACATAATTATGCTATAATTATGTCAATGAAAGGAGTAGAAATTATGCCGCTTATTTTGCCAATTAAAGATTTACGAAATACTACCGAAATTTCCAACCTTGCTCATAAAGAGCAGGAACCTATCTTCATTACCAAAAACGGGTATAGTGACCTGGTTGTAATGAGTAGTGAATTATATGATAAATTTGCACGGATAAACCGCATTGACCAGGCTGTCTTTGAAGCCGAACAGGAAGTTGCGAACGGTGCCGAACCACTTGATGCAGATACTGTTTTTACAGAATTGGAGAAAAAACATTTTGGATAAATACAAAATAAAGATATACCCAAGAGCCGTTCGTGAGCTGGACAGCATTTACGAATATATTGCCGTTGAAAAACTGACACCCGAATATGCCAAAGCTCAGACCGACCGTATTAAACAGGCTATCCTAAACTTAAGTACCTTCCCCCAGTCCCATCAGGAACGTTCTGAGGGAAGATATGCCGGTAAAGGCTACCGCCAGCTACTGATTGATAATTACCTTGCCGTCTTCCGCATTGATGAACCAGCAAAAACAGTTTATGTGGTAACCATTCAATATCAGGGAAGAAATCTATAACAGGAGCTATCTCTGTATCTGCGAAAGCATGGTAAAGGTGCCGTCTATGTCCAGCCCGCCGGAGCCCCATTCCCGGTTTGGGTAGGTGTAGCTGCTGTTCCGGTTGGCGCCGCGGATTAAATAGTTCTTGATTTCCTGGCTGCCGGCGGACGGACTGTTGAAACGCACCACCGCCCATTCCATAAACTGCGCGACACCTCCCGCCGTCAGGGCTGCTGCCATGCTGCCCCCGGTCACTTTCCCGACGGGCGGGGACACGTTCACCCCCGGTGCGGCAACATCCGGCTTGATAAGGCCGTTGCTTAAGAAGCCTCTGCCGGAGTTTTCATAAAAGCTGTTGTTGGCATCATTATAGGAAGAAACCGTGACGGCACGGAAGGTCATGGACGGGTCCGTCAGAGTGGTGTAAGGGTCCGGCCGTAAAAAGTAGGTTTCCCTCCGTAAAAACTGCGTGATTGGCAGCCAGAGATGAAACTGCCTGCTCCTGTCCGGTCCTAAATTATACACACGGATATTCCACACTCCCGGTGTGGGCGCGTCAAACCGGAACGTAATCAGTTCCTCTCCGGTATTCGGCTCTACCAGAATACTGTCAATGATAATTCTCGTTCTCTCGTAAATAAAGCTGAAGGTCTGGCTTCCTTCCGCCGTAAGCCGAAATCGGGGAACCACCTCTCCTCCCGGCGTACGGATGGACGCAAACAGCGTATCCGGCACCTTCCCCCACATTTCCATTAAGAAGCCCTGTTCTCCTTCTCCCACCCTTATTTCCACAGTTTCATAGGACTCCTCACCCTCTGGCACGTAACCGGAAAAATGATGGGCGGCATTGCCTTCGTTTCCGGTGGTCAGCACCACCGCCCGGCTGCGCTTCTGCGCCAGACTATTTAAATACTGCGCTAAATCGGAACCCAGACCGTGATTACCGAAGTTGGAGCCCATCCCCAGACAAATCACGACCGGACGTTCAAAAGTCTCGGCAAAGGACTCCGCAAACTTTATTCCCAGCATGATATCCGATTCCGCATACGCCGGGACATCCTCCGGGATATTGTAAAAATTTCGCAGGGGACGTTTTGCCTCCCGTAGTTTCACCACCACAATATCCGCTTGGGGCGCCGCCCCTCTGTATGAGGAATAAAAGTTACCAGCTGCATCTTCCAAGGGAACTGTGCCGCCGGTCACACGCGCAGAGGTTACCACACTGCCGGCGGCTGCGCCCGCCATGGCGGTTCCGTGGCCGTTGGTATCGTAGGAAGGGATTTCTGCATAGGGATTTTCCGAGCGGAGCGCCGCATCAATATCCGCTTTTGTGTAGTAGGAGCCGTACTGAAGGCCCTCAGGAGGTGTCCCGCTCTGCAGGGTCTGGTCCCAGAGCCCGATAATGCGGCTCTGCCCGCTTTCGTCCCGGAATACACTGTCCGCAAAACGAATGCCGGTATCGATAAACGCCAAAACCACCCCTTCCCCCGTAAGGGAAAGAGGTGGCCTCTGCGCCGCAAGAATACCGGCACTTTCTAAGCTGATGGGGTCAAATTCCTCCGCCATCAGACCATATACTTTGGGTAAATACTGGTACAGATACAGGGAGCCCTGATAACGCTCAATTTCCTGCTGCCGTACATAAAAAATATTATACCGGTCGTCCACAGGAGTAAAACAGACCTTTTCCTGCTGCAGCCGCTTGGCATAGTCGGAGGTAAAGTCAAAAATCAGTTCCCCGTATTCCTCCGAGAGAATTTTTTCCTGACAGGTCATGGCAAAACCCTTTTCTCTTACTATATGAGGAAGGGCGAAATAGTGTCCTTACCGCACACCTTTCTGCCGAGGAAACCGTTTTTTGATCGCCGTCAGTCCTTCTTCTCCTCAATCTGGGGCGCCGGTTCCACACGGATTTCGTTTAAGTTGCTGCGGATTTCGATGAGGGGACCTCCCGTTCCTTCAATGTAGGCGCGGGTAATCGTTACCTTGCCGATGTTGTCGTCCTTGGGCACCTCGTACATAATATCCAGCATAAAATCTTCAATAATGGAACGAAGCGCTCTTGCGCCGGTATCCTTCTTCATCGCTTTTTCGGCAATGGCTTCAAGAGCATCATCAGCAAACTCTAATTTCACTTCATCCAGTTCCAGGAGCTTCTGGTACTGCTTCAAAATCGCATTCTTCGGCTCGGTTAAAATCTTGACAAGCATATCCTTGGTCAGACCCTGCAGAGTAAAGATAATGGGCAGACGACCGATAAATTCGGGAATCATACCGAACTTGCGGATATCCTCCACCGTAACCTTGGAAAGCAGATTTTCTTCCTTGTCAAAGGCATCCTTTAACTGCGCATTGAAGCCCATGCTGCTCTGTTTTGTCAGTCTTTCCTTGATAATCTCTTCCAGATCCGGGAATGCACCGCCGCAGATAAATAAAATATTGCGGGTGTTGATGGTGGTCAGCGGTACCATGGCATTTTTGCTGTTGGCGCCCACCGGCACTTCCACGTCCGCTCCTTCCAGCAGCTTTAACATACCCTGCTGTACGGATTCGCCGCTTACATCACGGCTGTTGGTATTTTTCTTCTTGGCAATCTTGTCGATTTCATCGATAAAGACAATGCCCTTTTCGGCTCTTTCCGTGTCGTTGCCTGCTGCCGCTAAAAGTTTGGAAATGACGCTTTCGATATCGTCACCGATATAGCCGGCTTCCGTAAGGGAAGTGGCATCGGCAATGGCAAGGGGCACATCTAATAGCTTTGCCAGGGTCTTTACCAGATAGGTCTTGCCGCATCCGGTAGGTCCTATCATGAGCATATTGGATTTTTCGATTTCAATATCGTCCATGGTTCCGGTAGCCACACGCTTATAGTGGTTGTAAACGGCTACGGAAATCACTTTTTTCGCATAATCCTGTCCGATGACATATTCATCCAGACTCTGCTTAATCTTGTGGGGCGGCGGGATATTTTTGATATCCAGCACGGGCGCATCCTTCTTTTTCTTCTTTAATTTCTGCTTGTTGGGAATACCGCCCTGTCCCTGTAGGTCCGCTAAGTTGATAAAGCTGATGTTGGGAAAACCATTGGGAGTATTTTCCTCCGGATTCATCATGCCCGGGTAATTTAACATTCCCTGATAGTCAAACTGGCTGATGGTATCCATGGTCTTGTGCAGACAGTCGCTGCAGACGGTAATATTGTTGGGCAGATGGAACATTTTTCCGGCCTTGCTTTCCGGTCTGCGGCAGACAAAGCAGACATCCTCGTACTGATTGTCCTGCTTTTCCTCACTTCCCTTTGCGGCGGAAGTTTTATTTTCCTCTGTACGACTTTCACCGGTGTGGGTTTCCCCTGCACCGGTGTTGTCGTTTTCCATATATATTTCTGTGTTTTCGCTATCGTGTTCTGACATAGAAATCTCCATTCGTTATAGGATTAGTTCTGCGGTCTTTCCCCCAGAGTAACCGTAACGGTACGTTCTACATACTCACCGTCGATGCTTCTCATAACAAGCACATCAATGGTTTCTCCTGCTGAATAATATTTCAGCTGTTCTCTGAGTTCATCCGCTGTGCTGACTTTCTTGTTGTCCAGCTTCTGGATAATATCGCCTCTTAACAGTCCGGCTTCGGCTGCGGGAGTACCGTCCTCAACCTGGGAAACATAGACACCTTCCGGCATACCGTAAAGTTCTGCGGCATCGGAGGTAACGGACTGCGGAATAATACCTAAGTAGCCTACCTGGCTGTCATCCACTTTTTCTCTGGTTTCATAAGTCATCAGGTCGCTTAAAATAGGCTCCGCTGCGGAAATAGGAATAGCATAGCCGATACCCTCCACTACCGTACCGCCAATCTTGTTGGAGTTGATACCGATAACCTCACCGTTCATATTGATCAGCGCACCACCGGAGTTGCCGGGGTTAATGGCTGCATCTGTCTGGATAAAGGTACCCTTGGAACCGTCCTCCAGTTCCACTTCTCTGTTTAAGGCGCTGACATAACCGCCGGTTACGGAAAGTCCGTAGCCTAAGGCATTGCCGATAGCAATGACGGACTGACCTAATTTCAGACTGTCGGAGTCGCCTAATTTGGCAATTTTAACGGAGTCCAATGTGCTTTGCTCCATGTCGGCAAGCTTTACGGCAATAACGGCTAAGTCCATGTCGGGATCGCTGCCCTTTACGACTGCCTTCACATCGGCATCATCGATAAAGTGCACAAGCAGTTCCTTGGCATCCTCAATTACATGGTAGTTGGTGGCAATTAAAAGCTCGGTATCGTTTTCTCCTACGATGATACCGGAACCGCTTGCCGTACCGTCCTGCTCAATGGGCTGACCAAAATAAGTAGTGGTCTGTGTGTAGTTGTTGACAATGGACACCATGGCGGGCATGACTTTTTCTACCACATCCGTAGCATCCGATGTCGTAACGCCGGTTGTGCTTGCGGTAAGTACCCCGCTGTCGCCGGAAGCCACGTTCTTGCTGAGCTGGTCATTGACCCATGCTTTCAGGTCGTCAATGCTCTGGCTTTCGTCCGTGGATGCTACCGATACGTTTTTCTGGTTAAACATACCGGTACTCTGTCCTACGGCATAAAAACCGGCTGCGGCGCAAAGACCGAAGCAAAGCCCCATGCCTGCGCAGGCAAAGAATTTACGGAAGAAACGGCCTGCTCCTCCTTTTTTCTTTTTCCTTCCCTGATTGTCAACAGGCGCTGCGGGCTGGGGTGCTGCCGCCGGTGATGCCTGGTAATATACATAATTGTTATTCTGATCCTCGTACATAACACAATTACCTCTCTTTCTCTTACTGATAAGCTTATCTTAAACAGTAATTGTGTTTTATTTGTGACGAAACTATGATAAAAGTTTAAAAACCGGAAAATTTTTCTATTATTCGACGGTAACGGACTTTGCTAAGTTTCTCGGCTTATCCACATCGCAGCCCTTACCTACCGCTACATAATAGCCAAATAACTGCAGCGGAATAATCGCAAGGGAATTTGCGAAGTACGGATTGGTTTCCGGGATATAAATAATGTAGTCCGCCGCTTTTTCCATAGCCGTGTTGTCCTCTGTGGTAATCGCCATAACAAAGGCGCCTCTTGCCTTTACCTCCACGATATTGCTGATGGTCTTCTGGTAAAGTGCGGGCTGGGTTGCCACTGCCACAACAAGGGTTCCGTCCTCAATTAAGGAAATGGTGCCGTGCTTTAACTCGCCTGCCGCATAGGCTTCGGAGTGCACATAGGAAATTTCCTTTAATTTTAAGGAGCCTTCGAGGGAAATCGCGTAGTCAATACCACGTCCGATAAAGAATATGTCCTTTGCTCCCACATAGCGGTTTGCAAAACGCTGGATTTTTTCCTTCTGACCCAGCAAAAGTTCAATCTGGTAAGGCAGCTTCTTAATGTCCTCAAGCAGGCTGGCAAACAGTTCATCGGAAATCGTGCCTCTGACTCTGCCTAACTTCATGGTTAAAAGATAGAGTGCTGCAAGCTGTGCGCTGTATGCCTTGGTGGTTGCCACGGCAATTTCGGGACCCGCCCAGGTATACATAACACTGTCTGCCTCTCTGGCAATGGAGCTTCCCACCACGTTGACAATGCCAAGCACCTTAAAGCCTCTTGCCTTGGCTTCACGTAAAGCTGCCAGGGTATCGGCGGTTTCACCGGACTGGCTGATAACCACAACCATGGTGCCTTCTTCGAGGATGGGGTTGCGGTAACGGAATTCGGATGCCACATCCACTTCCACGGGAATGCGCACCAGACCTTCCAGAATGTATTTGGCCGTTACGCCGGTATGGTAAGCGGAACCGCAGGCAACAATGTAAATCTTTTTCACTGCCTTAATTTCCTCATCCGTCATATTCAGCTCGTCAATCACAATATCTCCATTTTTGATACGGGGAGAAATGGTATCGGTAATGGTCCTCGGCTGTTCGTAAATTTCCTTTAACATGAAATGCTCGTAGCCGCCCTTTTCCGCTGCATTGGCATCCCATTCAATGGTAACGGGCTCCTTGGTAATCTCTTCTTCGTCCACGGTGTAGAAATGCAGTTCGTCCTTGGTAAGCTTTACCACTTCCTGATTTTCCACATAATATACCGTACGGGTATACTTTAAGATAGCCGGTACATCGGATGCAATAAAGCTGCCGTCCGCACTCTTTCCCACAATCAGGGGGCTGTCTTTTCTGACCGCATAGATTTCATCCGGGAAATCCGCAAACATAATGCCCAGCGCATAGGAGCCTTCCACTCTGTGAAGAACCTTGGTAATTGCTTCTAAGGGATTGCCCTTGTAGTAGTAATCTAACAGCTGTGCCAGAACCTCGGTATCGGTTTCGGATACAAATTCATAGCCCTTGCCGAGAAGTTTTTTACGCAGGGGAATGTAGTTTTCGATAATACCGTTGTGTACTACGGCGATTGTCCTGTCCTTATTGTAATGGGGATGTGCATTCACATCGCTGGGGGCCCCGTGGGTTGCCCATCTGGTATGACCGATGCCCACATACCCCGGCATGCTTTCGCCGCCGTGCGTTAAGTTTTCCAGCACCTTCAGACGGCCGACTGCCTTCTGTACATTGATTTTTTCACCATCGTAAACGGCAAGACCTGCGGAGTCATAGCCTCTGTATTCCAGCTTGGCAAGACCGTCCAGTATAATGGGTGCCGCCGGTTTATTTCCGATATATCCTACAATACCACACATATTTTTCTACCCGTTCCTTTCTGTTACTTCCTATCAGTATATGCGTTATTCTTTTTTCTGATTTTTCAAAAATTTTACCACACAGCCCGGAAACTGTAAAGCATTACTGCCAATATGCCTCGTTCGCGGTACATTTCTTTATCGTCTTCGCCGGGAGCATTTTATAATGCTTTCCCAGAAAATAACCGGCATACTTCCCCATGCACTGCAGATAAAAATAAGGGATAAGAAATACCTTTCCCGTGGTAAACAGATACTCCGTGGTTTCCTTTACCATTCTGCCGCCCTCTTTTTCGGAGGGTACCTTCTTAAATACCTCCGGGTGTTCCGCCTGGGAAACGCCCAGATCGAAATTCCGGCGGAACTGCTGGCTTATGCTGTAATTATGGGAATGCAGCACTCTTGCTTCCGCCGCATACATAATTTTATACCCCGCTTCCACTGCCTTTGCCGCAAAGAGCATGTCCTCGTTAAAAATCGCTTTTTCCGCAAAGCCGCCTAACTTTTCATAGATTTCCCTCCGGTAGGCCGCGCACACATCCGAGCAGAAATAGGTTTTAATCCCCAGAACCTGCAGATTTTCCTTTCCTTTAAGAAGGGATTCTTCCGGATAGTTAAACCGTCTGGTAAACCGCTCTATGGCACGGCAGTTCTTCCTGGGAAGCTGTCTGGCATAGGATACGGCAATGTCGCCCGTAAGAGGAGCGGTTAATTTTTCAATCAGCTTTCTGTCCGCCGGCAGGGCATCCTGGGTCATCATGACAAAAATATCCGCGTCGGATTTTTCCACCGCCATCCTGCGTGTCATACCGTGGTCGAAGTCTTCCTTCTTTACGGAATAGAGTTCTATTTTTTTATACTTTTTCTGCAGGTGCAGGAGTAAGGAAGTTTCTGCTTCCTCTGCGGAGGTTCCGCTTTCCATGCTTTCTGCTCCCTCTGCGGAGGTTTCTTCTTCCATGGAAGTTTTCTCTTCCTTATCCAAAGTTTCCACTAAAATGATTTTGTGTATCTCCACGGTCTGGGCATACAGCCTGTTTAAGAGCGCCACCAGATCTTCCCCCGGCCGGTACACCGGAATGATTACATCAATATCCATTTAAATATCCTCATCTTTCCACGGTTATTTTGAAAAAGGAGCCTGAGACATTTTCCCAAGCTCCTTTGCTTTAATCAATGTTTATATACTGGGATACGAAATCATGAATGATTTTGGAATATTCCTGTACTTCCTTGGAGGGTTCATAGCCCGTATCGTTGAACAGGAATTCATGAAGCCATGATACGTTTTCCGTCAGGTTGATGGGATATACACAGCTTCCCTTGGAACCCAGGGTACCTGCGCCTCTCATGGAAGCTTCGGGGAAACCGCCCTCATCCACAATATTGTACTTGGCAACTTCGCCTAAAATCCCGACGATTTCATCCATGCTTAAGGATGTGTATACGTTGTTGGAAACATCGTTGGCAACCTTGGTAAGTGTTACTAAATCCATGGTTTTTACCTTGTCCACAATCGCCTGGATAACTTCACGCTGGGAGGCCGCTCTGGCAAAGTCGTTACCGGTCTTGTAACGGATACGGCAGTACGCGGTTGCCTGCAGACCGTTTAAGAGCTGGTAGCCGGTGGTCGTAACCGGTGTGTAATTTACGCCCATTTCCTGTGCCATGGTTTCCTGGTAACTGTTGATGTGACGAAGCTCCTCATCGTCCACGTCAAGGTAAACGCCGCCAATATCGTCAATCACCTGTGTCAGACCATCGAAACCGATGGTTACAAAATCCTTGATATCCAGATCCAGGTTCATATTTAACATCTTCATGGCCTGTTCCGCACCGCCGTAGCTGTAGGCAGAATTACATTTGCCGTACTTGTCGTTGCTTAAATTTAAGTAGGTATCACGGTAAACACTGCAGAGCTTCACGTCATTGGTCTCTAAATTAATGGAAGCAATGATAATACTGTCACTTAAGGTACCCTTGGTCAGCGCACCTTTACGGGAATCTACGCCAAAGAGTGCAATGTTGCGGTACTCCTTCAGGTTTTCATTTTCCTTTACCTGATCGCTAATCTGTAAATCGTCTTCTTTAATGGATACATTGAAAAGAGGTCCTCCCTTTCCGCCATCCGTACTGTTTCCTGCGTCAGACGGTCTTTCCATATACCAGAACAATCCGAGAACTCCCAGTAAAATCACCACAACCAAAAGTTCTACGACCAGAAGCGCTATCTTTCTTTTCTGTTTAGTTTTCTTTCTGGTTGCGGACTTTCCCGCTGCCCTGCCGGAAGATTTTCCGTTATAGTACTCTTCCTGTCTTCTTTCGCCTCGTGCCATTTCTAAATCTCCTTTTCCCTTATCCCTTCTCTAATAGGCATTTTTATTAATAAATCCTGTGAAAAACGTCATGAAAATAATTTTAATGTCAAGCCACAGGGTCCAGTTTTCAATGTAGTACAAATCGTATTCGATTCTCTTTCGTATGGAAGTGTCTCCGCGGTAGCCGTGTACCTGCGCCCATCCGGTCAGTCCCGGCCGCACCTGATGCTTTACCATGTAGCGGGGAATTTCTTCTTTGAATTTTTCCACAAATAGCGGACGCTCCGGCCTGGGTCCCACCAGACTCATATCCCCTTTTAAAATGTTGAACAGCTGTGGAAGCTCATCAATGCTGGTACGCCGCAGTATCTTGCCGACACCCGTTACTCTGGGGTCATTCTTTACCGTCCAGGCTTTTTTCTCTTCGGAAGCCTTCTGCAGCTCCATGCTGCGGAATTTATACATATAAAAAGGCTTGTTGTGAAGTCCCACCCGTTCCTGCTTGAAAATAACGGGGCCCTTACTGCTTGCCTTTACGGCGATTGCCGCAATCAGCATAATGGGCGAGGTCAGGATAATTCCCACTATGGAACCCACAATGTACATGGCTCTCTTTACTATCATATTGCCGGTGTTGGAAAGCGGCACGTAGCGGATATTGATAACGGGCAGTCCCATTAAATCCTCGGTGTAGGGCTTACTGGGAATCAGGCTGTTGTAATCCGGAATGAATTTTGTATGCACACCGAATTTTTCGCAGGTGTTTACAATTTCTTCCAGCCGGTTATAATCCTTTAAGGACAGTGTAATGGCGATTTCGTCCAGCTCGTTTGCCGGAAGCAGCTCCAATATATTGTCGATACGGCCGATGACCTTGATCCCCCGGTAAAGAGTACCTGCCGGAACAAAGTCGTCCAGGATGCCGCAGACCACATAGCCCCATTCGGGATTGCCTAAAATCCGGTCGATATATTCCTCCGCGGAGCGGGAATAGCCCACCAGCAGAATGTGCTTTAAGTTGTAGCCCTTTTTCCGGAAGGAACGCAACATCTTTCTGACAAAAACCCTCGAAGCCGAGGTCAGAAGAATGTTCAGCACGTAAAACACACAAATCATTTTTCGGGAATAATCCACCTGCTTCACTATATACAGCAAAGCGATATATCCCACAAGTCCAATGGTATTGGCACAAATCAGATTGTAGATTTCCCTGCTTATCCGGGACGTCCGCTGGGGCTCATACACATGGCAGAGGTAATACAGCAGAATATAACCCGGCACAATGAAAATAAGTGCCCGCAGGTAGTGTTCCAGGGAAAGGACACCCGCTTCCGGGCCAAAATGGTTGAATACCTTAAAGTGCAGTACCCAGGCCAGCACATATGAAATTATCACAATCAGGGCGTCCATAACAAGATGTAACCTGTTAAAAACCTTCTGGTTATCCTTTATCATATTTCCCACATGCCTTTCGCATCCCACAAAGGAAGCCTGTTATCGGTAACTGGATTAAGATTAAATTTCCTTTGTATCATAATTGTATCATTCTTTTTTGCGGTCTCAATTTGTGAAACGCTTAAACAGGTTTTCCCAGAGTACAAGCTGTATTCTCATATAGTTTCCCAGATTTTCCGGCAAAACATACACTTTCTTTTTTCTTCCGTCCTCTGTAAATCCGCGCATAAATCCCTTTAAGCAACCTGCGGCATAGATTTTTCCGTAGCCCTTGCGGACAAAAAACAATAATTTCACAAGGAATCCCGGCAGAAGGAACGGCAGATTTACGATAATCTGCAGAAGCGGCATATTCTTTCCGATAATTGCCACACTGTTTGCCGAGGAAAGGCTGACCTTAAAGGCATTGTAACGGGAGCCGCTGGCAGCGCTTCCGGCATGGAGCACCTCCGCTTTCGGCTCATAGAAATTGCGGTATCCGTAAATCTTTGCACGCCATCCGATATCCACGTCCTCCAGATAGGCAAAATGGCTGTCGTCAAAATATCCTATTTTTTCAAAAACACTTTTCCGGTAAATGGCGGCGCCGCCGCAGGCGGAAAAGATTTCACAGGGCTTGTTGTAGTCCCCTGCCGGCTTGTCCTTTCCTCTGGCAAATGCCCAGCCTAAGGCGCAGTACAAATCGCCGGCATTGTCCATGATGCCCTCCTCCTTCATGGAAAGCATTTTCGCACTGACGGAAAAGGCATCCTTACGTTTGGAAATCGCCTCTTCCAGTGCTTTTGTAAAACCGGGATGCACCACGGTATCGTTATTAAGAAGCAGTACGAAGGGTGTTTTGGCATGACGGATGCCGACATTTACCGCATGGGGAAATCCTGTATTTTTTTTCAGAGGTATCAGTGTGATATCGGGACATTCTTGTTTTATCCACGCTGCACTGCCGTCCCCGGAACCGTTATCCACAATAATAACCGCCGCCGGATGGTTTTTCAAATCTTCCCTGAGAGACTTCACGCATTCCTTCAGGTAGGCAATTCCGTTGTAGTTCGGTATGACTATGGTCGTCTTCATCCTTTCCATCCTCCCGGCAGATACACTATCCGGTATCCTTCCTTTTTCACCGCTTCGCAGACCTTCCGGCTGATTTCGGCATATTCCTCTTCCGTAAAGTTTTTACGGCTCTCAAAGGTACCGTTTTCCTTTATCACAAAACCGCCCACTAAAACGCCTGCCGTATCTCCGGATGTCTGTTCCTTCAATACACTTTGCACCAGTTCCCTGAGTTCTTTGCGGACTTTCATGGTGCGGATATCCACGGCATACACATCCTGTACCAGCTCCGCGCGGTTCATCTCGCCCGCATAGCCTTTTTTCAGACCCTGATACGGATTTTTTCCGTTTTCATTATACATACCATATGTTATTTTATTGTTTTTATACGCCGGACGGCCGATTGCGCCCACATCCTTGCGCAGAGAGAGAAAATCCGGATGATAATTTATCTCGTAAAATCCCAGATGCTTACTGTGCGCCACTCCTGCCGTCACGCCCTGCTCCTTTAAGAAATCCCGCACCGCATTTCTGCCCGCTTCGTAGGCATACTGCTTGCTCTGGGGGTTGTCCGCCGTGGAAGCGCTGTGGCAGCGCCAATGGTACAGCACTCTGGCAATGTGGCAGATATTTTCTGCCGGGTCCGCCTTGCCCAGGCATCCGGCGGCAAACACAGGCTGTCCGCATTTGTCGTAAATACTGCCCACTGCCCGGAGCACCAGGTCAAAATCCTGCGCTCCGTCATATTCTTCCCTAAACTGCAGTTCTTTCAGAAGTGCGGTTTCCATTACCGTAAAATGACAGATGTAATTATTTGATAAAATTAAATCTAAATTAAATTCTTCCTTTTTATGAGGACAGAAATAATTCTCTCCGCTCTCGTCACATTTATCTTCATCGGAATACAAAAGCTGCAGGCGTATCCCCCGGCTCTTTGCTTCCGCGATTGCCATCGCATTTTCATACAGGGCATCCGGCGTCAGCAGGTCGTCATGGTCCAGCAGCCCGGTATACAGTCCCGTAGCATGCATGAGTGCTTCGTTGGTATTACCGGAGATACCTTTATTTTCCGCAAGCCGGATATAACGTATCCGCTTGTCCTCGTAGGTATCCACAACCTGTTTTACGGACTCATCCCCGCTGGCATCCGCCAGTATCAGCTCAAAGCTGCCATAGGTCTGTGCCAGTACGGAGTCTATCATTTCCCGCAGGTAGTTCTCAGGTGTCCGGTAAGTGGGTACTAAAATGCTGAATAACAGGGGCGCCATCCGGGAGACCTCCTCCTTCTGTGCCCTTAAAACCGCTTCCGCGGGCGCTTCGTACCGGTAATCCTCTTTTTTCCGTAAACGTTCTAAGGCTGCGAGATAAGTATCCCGCAGCCCGTTTCTTTTTAGATAATATAAAGTTTTTTTCAAGTTACTTTTTGATAATTTGGCCATAATATTACAGAACCGCTTTTACATCTTCCGTCAACTTTTCTACTTTTGCAGCTGCATCTTCGATGCTGTTGCCCTTTACGCCCATATAAAACTTAATCTTGGGCTCTGTACCGGAGGGACGTGCGCAGCACCAGCAGTTATCCGGTAATTCAAAGTACAGAACATTGGAATTGGGAAGTCCGGTTGTGGTAACCGCACCGGTTTCCATATCCAAAATCTTGTCTTCCTTATAATCACGGAAACGAAGAACCTTTAAGTCACCGAATGCCTTAGGCGGATTGGTACGGAGCTTATCCATGATTTCGTTAATCTGCTTTGCACCGTCCACACCCTTTAAGGTAATGGTGTACTGGGTTTCCTTGTAGTAACCGTATTTCTCATACATTTCTACCATCATATCCCACAGGGTCTTGCCTTCCTTCTTGCAGTAGGCAGCCACTTCGCAGAGGCACATAACGGCAACACAGGCATCCTTGTCGCGGGAATGGGTTCCGGCAAGGCAACCGTAGCTTTCTTCCAGACCGAATACATAATTGTAGGAATGGTCTCTTTCAAACCACTTAATCTGTTCGCCGATGAACTTGAAGCCAGTCAGTACTTCAATCAGCTTTACGCCGTAAGCATCGGTAATGGGTTTTGTCATGTTGGTGGTAACAATGGTGGTGACCAGCGCCGGTTTTTCAGGCATTGTGTGTGTCTTGGTTCTCTCTCTTAAAATGTATTCGGCAATCAGCATACCGGACATATTTCCTGTGAAAGGAACGTATTCACCGGTCTTTTTATCCTTTGCATATACACCTAAACGGTCTGCATCCGGGTCGGTAGCTAAAACGATGTCCGCATCCTTTTCCTTAGCCAGACGAAGCGCATAGGTAAATGCCTTGGGGTCTTCCGGGTTCGGATAATCCAGGGTGGTGAAGTTGGGGTCGGGATTTTCCTGCTCGGGAACAACATATACATGCTTAAAGCCTAATTCGGAAAGAACACGTCTTACCGGGATATTGCCGGTTCCGCAGAGCGGGGTATATACAATCTTGATATCCTCTGCCATTTCTGCAATGACACCGGGATGAATAATCTGCTTCTTTAACTCTGCCATGTAAGCGTCGTCGATTTCTGCGCCGATAACCTCATACAGACCCTTTTCTACGGCTTCTGCCTTGTCCATGGTCTTGCAGGTGTTGTAATCGGTAATCGCATTTACCTCTGCAATGATTTCTTTGTCCAGAGGTGCGGTAATCTGTGCGCCGTCTTCCCAGTATACCTTGTAGCCGTTGTATTCAGGCGGGTTGTGGCTTGCCGTTACCACGATACCGGCGATGCAGTGAAGCTTGCGTACGGCAAAGGAAAGCTCGGGAGTGGGACGAAGGGACTCGAATACATATGCCTTGATGCCGCTTGCTGCCAGGCAGAGTGCTGCGGTATCTGCAAATTCGGGAGACATTCTCCGGGAGTCGTAAGCAATGGCAACCGCTCTGCCAGCGCCGCCCTTCTTTAAGATATAATTAGCAAGACCCTGGGATGCTTTTCTTACGGTGTAAACGTTCATACGGTTGGTACCGGCACCGATGACACCGCGGAGTCCGCCGGTACCGAACTCCAAGTCCTTATAGAAACGGTCTTCGATTTCGGAAGCGTTGTTGCGGATGGCAAGCAGTTCCTCTTTGGTCTTTTCGTCAAAATAATCGTTGTCCAGCCAGAACTGGAATTTCTTCATATAATCCATGTTAATTTCCTGTCCTTTCTTTGATTCTGTCTATGTTTTTCTTTCTAAAACCTTTTTCCCGTTGGTAGTATATCATATCATCCTCAATATTTCCACAATACTTTTTAGAAAAAAGGCGCAATTTTGCATGATTTTACCGGATTTTCAGGGCAAAATCGCTTCTGTCAAGGGAAAAATTGGGATTGTAGTACGGGTCGCCCTTCTCCAGAACTTCCTTCCACTTTTCGCGGAACTTCGCAGACTCCGCATTGTAGCGGGCAGCTTTCTCCCCGTCCGTATCCAGTCCTCTGGAAACCGACTCATAGTGATAAAGCTCCGCAAAAGGCGTAAATACATTGAGAAGACCCTTCTCTCTCAGCTTTAAGCAGAAATCCACGTCGTTTAAGGACACGGCAAAGCCCTCGTCCAGACCTCCCACCGCTTCGTACAGGCTCTTTTTTACTAAAAGGCAGGCACCCGTCACTGCGGAAACATCCTGCGCATAGCAGAGTCTTCCCATATAACCTAAGTTCTGTCTCGGCATGCGGTAATGGCTGTGCCCTGCCGTTCTGTGGGCTCCCAGACCGATGACCACGCCGGCATGCTGGATGGTGCGGTCCGCATAGTAAAGCTTGCAGCCAACAGCACCCACATCCTCTCTCTGGGCATACATCAAAAGCTCTTCCATCCAGTTCACGGTAATGACTTCCGTATCGTTGTTCAGCAAAAGCACGTAGTCGCCGTCCGCCCTGCTCACACCCAGATTATTGATGGCGGAATAGTTGAAACCGCCCTCGTAAGTCACGATTTTAATCTTTTCGTTCTTTTTCAGCTCGTCATAGTACCGGAAAATTTCTTCCGTTTCACTGTTGTTCTCCACAATGATGATTTCGTAATTGTCATAGGTGGATTTTTCCAGAATGGAAGTCACCGCCCTCCGCAAATCCGTCACATGGTCCTTATTGGGAATGATAATGGAAATTTTCGGATTCCCCAGCACTTCATAGCGGATACGGAATATGGTTTCAAACGCTCTGGTGCTTTCAATTTTGAAATTACGGAATCCGTGCTTGCGCAGATGGTCCGCCACGGCGCCCTTAGCCGCCTCGATGGCATAGGTCTTTGCCTCAATGCCCGATGCCACACTGCCCGCATGACATCTCCAGTAGTACAAAAGTCTCGGAATATGCACAATTTTTTCTGCCTTATCCGTCAGACGTAAAATCATATCGTGGTCCTGGCTGCCGTCAAACTGGGAGCGGAACAGTTCCGTACCGTCCAAAAGCTTTCTGGCAAATACGCTGAAATGGCAGATATAGTTGTTGGCACGCAGGTTATCAATGGCATAGTCCGGCTTAAAATGCATGGTCAGCATTTTGTTGATATCACCGTTTTTAAAGGTTGTTTCATCACAGTAAATATAGTCCGCTCCCTGTTCGTTAATGGCTTTCACATATTCGTACAGTGCGGAGGGATGCAGGATGTCATCGTGGTCAAACAGACCGATGTATTCTCCGGTGGACATGGCATAGCAGGCGTTGGTATTGCCGGAAATGCCCTTATTTTCCGCCAGTTTTTCATAGCGGATGCGTTTTCTGTCCCCTTCCTTTTCCACGTAGGAAGCACAGATTTCTCCCACTTCCTTGTGCGCCTCATCGGAGCCGTCCGCCAGACAGAGCTCCCAGTTTTCATAGGTCTGCGCCAGCACGGAGTCAATCATTGCCGTCAAAAATTCCTTCGGTGTATTGTAAAGCGGCACCAGAATGCTGACCTTCACCGGTCTTTCAAATACGGTTTCCCGCTCTTTTTTTGCCTCCTCCGGCGTAGGAAAGCTGTCCGTACCGTAGCTTCTCATGACACTTTTTTCCTGCTTTTTCTGTTTTAGCTTACGCACAACGCCCTTCGGACCTCCGCAGCCTGCCAGCCGGTTCTTCTGGCGGATAGCCCAGTGCATCACATTCCTTGCCGGTTTGGATGCCTTAAAAAGCGGATTGTTTTTAATGCGGTCCAGCTTGTAGCTTAAATCTTCCTTCTGCATTTCCAGATCCGCCACCCTGCCGGCCAGCTCCGCATTTTTCAAATGTTCTTTTTCGTAGGCTTCTTTATAGTCCATTTCTATATCCATGCCTTTCTGTTATGTCCGGGCAACGATAAACGTCCGGTTACTGTAATTCATAAGGCTGCTGCCGGATATCTTATCCGTAGCAAGCATGCCGATGCGGTATTCTCCCTCGGGAAGAGGCTCCGCTATGTTCACATGAAAACCGCAGAGCGCCACATTTTTCTGGTCCGGCATATTTTCCTGCAGATCCTGTCGGTATTGTTCCGTAAAATCCAGTTCGTACACGGCGGGCTGTCTTCCTTTTCTTTCCAGCAAAAGCTTTCCGTTAAAACAGGCATTGTCGCTGCCGAGCACCACACCGTATCCCGAAATATGGGAAGCATCCGCCGCCTCAATGCGCACCAGAAGACATCTGTCCTTTCGGGCATTCTTAAGCACGTAGGCTTCGTTGCTCTCCTTTGCCACTTCCTTAGCTGCCTGCACATCCACAATTTCCCTGCCCGACTGATAAGCCGGCTGGATGCGGGTATCCAGACCCGTGCGGTTCAGCCAGTCATGGTAAAACGGGTCCTTTCCGTTAAGCCCCGGGTGCCTGTCGTAGAGCATGGAGCGCTCCCGGTGAAGCCGCTTTAGCTTCTCCTCGGACTCGTCCGCTCCCCTGCTTAAAGACTCATGGTGCAGAAGATGTGTATGGTTGCAGACTGCGTTGTAATAGCCCTTTTCTAAAAGTGTAAAACAGAAATCCACATCATTGAAGGCTACCTGCATGCTTTCGCAGAAGC
>OQVN01000280.1_pt1 | contig 20366 bp, 20 predicted proteins | sample 1691621 | NCBI WGS metagenome assembly OQVN01 (sample SAMN03418278, study PRJEB22391) | human gut metagenome | biome: human-gut; feature: organic feature; material: feces | host: Homo sapiens | place: Tanzania | collected 2013-01 | reverse complement strand
CGACAGCTTGTTTATTCTATCAAAATGTTTTTCATTTGTCAAGAACTTTTTTCATAACTTTTCAGCTTGTTTTCAAAGCAATATTTATAAAGTCATGTCTGTAAAATGTAACTCTTAGGCTCTACAACTCAATGTGTCCCGCGAGTCAGCTTTGATATAATATCATCTGTGTCACATAAAGTCAACACATTTTTTATCTTTTTATATATATTTTTTTCTCATTGTTTTTACACAACTATATATTGTATTTACATAGTTATCCACATACTATTTATTGCTTCTGTACTTTTCTCTTTTATGCATTATTTCACTGATATTTTATGCCTGCATGTAAATAACCGGTTTTAATGATGCGCTTTTCCACTATAAAAATAAAACATGTGCAGCTTTTTTGCACCACGGACATTTATAAAATTAAGCTAAAGTATATTTTCTATCAGCTTTATGATGGGGTTGTTTTCATACAGATACTTAAGCATCAGGGAATCATTTATATATACTGTCATTGCCTGTCCTGCTTCTGATGTGGCCAACAATGATATGAGCGCAAGGAGCAGCCATACTATAACTATTCCTTTTATAAAGCCTACTCCAAAGCCGGCAACCCGGTTTACCGTACTTATGACCGGCACTCTTTCTATTTTTCTTATTAGCCTGCGGACAAAGTACTCCACTATTCCAAGTAAAAAGATCACTATAAAAAATGAAAGTCCTGTCATGATGGCATTTGTAAGCTGCGTGGATATGGAATCATATGCTCCTGATTGCTGCAGCAATATGTTTGCCATATCAAAATCACCCGTGGCCTTCTGCCCCTGTACAGCTATTTGTTTTTCGATATTACTGTATATGACAGACTCTATCCCGGTCTGCGACAATATATTATCCCTGACATATGGGGCTACCATGGATGACGCTGTGAGCATCAGTATACAGGCTGCAAGTGAATATACTATGCGAAGCAGCCCTCTGGTATATCCTCTCACCGCATTCCACGCAATTATGCATATCACTACTATTAATAACCAATTCATTTGAGCCTCACCTCGTCCATCGCTCCTTCATATATGAATATATAGTTATTAATGCCTGATTTATACATTACCTTGTACAATTTCTGGTCGAAGGTATGGTAAAATTTTTTCACTCCGTGTATGGTGTATATCTCACACGCGCTTTCACCGGTCACACATACTTCATTATTGCTGTCAAATTCTATATTACGGTATGCTATTGATGTATCATTTTCCATGAGCATTTTGCCGTTAAAATCATACAGCTTAATATGACTGGTGCATTTTTTATCGTTGTTGGAGTATGCTATTCCTATGTATTTGTTGTTGTAAAATACACTGTCTATCTGTTTTCCCAGCTTTATTTTCTGCTTCAGCTTCGGCTTCTGGCTTCCGTCAAATACCATGATATTTTTGTCGGATACCGCTATCATTTTGTTGTCGGACACGTATGCTATCTCAGGAATCAACTGATCCTCATATTTGTAGGTGCCCACGTTGTTGTCAATCTCATTCTGTCCTACTGAGCCAAAGTTGTAAAATGCTATCACACTGTCTGTTTTTCCATTTGATAAATCTATCATATCGACTGCAAGCTTTTTGGCATCATATGAGAGTGCTATATCAACCGGAATATTCTTCTGCTCGCCGAAAAATTCTCCGCTGGCAAGCTCCTTTCCGCTTGTGTCATACAGCTTTACATAGTAGTTTTTGTCCTCGTTTACAAGCACCGCCACTGTTCCCTGTCTGGCTATACACGCTTTGATTATAGGCAGTGATGTACTTATCTGCTTTTTTATGCCTTTTTTGTCCATAATATACAGCTCTGTTCCGCCCCTGTCATAGATGGTCATAAAGCTTTCGCATGTGACCACCTGTGGCGATGACATCTCAAATGCCTGGTTCCATATGCGGTTTCCGTCTGAGTCTGTATACAATACGCCATCATTGCTGTACTCCACTACAGCTCCGCAGAAATCCACAAATGACACCGCACTCTTGTCCTTCTGCTCCACGCTGTTTTTGACATCATATGTCTTGTAGGTGCGCAGCGCCATCCACAGCCATACTATAAGAAATAAAGCCACGACTGCTGCCACGACTATTATTATTCTTTTTGCTATTTTTCTTCTATGCTTACGTATTTTTTCCTCGAGCTCGTCCAAATCGGTCTCGACAGTTTTAAAGTCTGCTCTCTGTGCCATAATCTTATCCTTTTGTTCTACTTCCAAAGTGTTTGTTACTTGTCAGTATACCATTCACCGGATATTTTTTCCACTGGAATTAAATCTTCTTCTGTGGACATGGCAGGAAGTGTCTCCTTTTTGTCTAATGTGCCGCTCATTCCCGCACCCGCTTTCAGCCCGATAAGCACTATGAGTACTGCTATCGCTGCAACCATAACCACAGATGCAAGCGAACCCTTGCGCGGTTCTTTTCCTGCCTCCATGGCTTTTCTGTACCGGCCGCGTTCTTTAGATATGCTGTCAAATTCTTCCGGAAACGTCACATTGATTCTGTCGTCTGCCGATGCTCTTTTATGTATCCGACTATAGCTGCTTTCAGCCGCCGTGTCAGTATCTTCATAACGGCTGCTTTTATTATTGCTATCAACATTTCTATAACAGTCGATTTTATTATAACTGTCGTCATTATTATAGTTGCCGCTTTTATTACAACTGGCATCGTTACCATAACTGTCGGTTTTATTATAGCTTTCAGCACTATCACAATGCTCATTCATGCGGTAATATACAAAGAATCCTGTCTTTTTCTTCAGATGATTATTCTTTTTGATGAAGAAGTTTTCCTCCTGCTCGGTCCTGTTCAAAAGGAACATAAGCTGATGAGCGCCGCCAAAGTGCTCCCTATGTATATTTTCAAGCATTGGTGTAGGCTCTGCCGGAAAATCGTCCTGCCTGAATGCCCATCCGACGATAATCAGCTCCTCATAGCTTTTCTTTATCTCCGCAAACACTCTGCTCCATACCTTGTTGGTCCAAAGAGGCGCATTCTTGTCAAACTCCATATCATATACTGCAATCGCCGCCTCCACAAATGTGGCATACCTGCCTCCGCTGCTCTCCGTATGCCCCATGAGTACAAAAACCTCTTTATCCTTAAAGCCCTCTGTCTTTATGCGCTTGTACGCTTTCTCTGATATGTAAACCCGGCCCTCATCCGCCGGTGTGCCAATCTGCCTGACGTTGTTCGTCACAATATCTATCATGCCAGCCTCCTTTTTCGGTCAGCATAGCACTTGCAGATTGTAGATTTATGCAAAAAAGTGCGATTGTAAATATATATTGTATTAAACGCCATAAATCACACTTAAAATAGCCGTCAAGCCGCATCCCAAAAATAATTTACCAATTACACATAATCCATCAGTACACTATCAAATTATTTCGTTAATCAATAATGAAAAAAGGGCGCATGAACCCATGCGCCCGACTTTTCAAACATATGAAGAAGTAAAATGCTTCGCACTCAACAAACTGCAGACCACCGGAAAGCATACAGTATGTTCCGAAGAAAACAATATGAACTGCCGCAGGGTTCCATTATGTAAAATAACGAGAAAGACTAAACTCATTCCACACGCTATCCACAAGAAATCCCGCGGCTGACTTCATATTTTTTCTGAGGAATATACTGTACGCTGCACCGGTGAACACAGCCTCCAAGTGCGAAGCTCACACTCCCACTACTTCATATAATTCTTTACTTTGTTGTAGATGCCCTCTGCATCCAGTCCATACTTGTGAATCAGCTCCACTGCCGGTCCTGACTCACCGAAGCGGTCCTCTACACCGATACGCAGAAGCTTTGCAGGCTGCTCCTCGCAGAGCACCTCTGCCACAGCACTTCCGAGACCTCCATTGATAGAGTGCTCCTCTACTGTGACTGCCTTGCCTGTCTTTGATACAGATTTAACGATCAGCTCTCTGTCGATCGGCTTGATTGTATGGATATTGATAACCTCAGCATCTATGCCGTCTGCTGCAAGCATTTTTGCTGCCTCAAGTGTCTCTGATACCTCAAGTCCTGTTGCAAATATAGATACATCCTTGCCTTCTTTGAGTACGATACCCTTTCCGATTTCGAACTTGTAGTCTGGTGTATCGTTGATCACAGGTACTGCAAGTCTGCCGAATCTAAGGTATACAGGACCTACATGGTCATAGGCTGCCTTTACTGCGGCTCTTGCCTCCACATCGTCTGATGGGTTTATTACAACCATGCCCGGGATTTCTCTCATGAGTGAAAGATCCTCGAGACACTGGTGTGTGGCTCCGTCCTCACCTACAGAGATTCCTGCGTGTGTGGCTCCTATCTTGACATTGAGATGAGGATATCCGATTGAGTTTCTTACCTGGTCATAGTTTCTGCCTGCTGCGAACATGGCAAATGAGCTGATAAAAGGCACCTTGCCGCATGTAGCAAGTCCTGCTGCGATTCCTGTCATATTGCACTCTGCGATTCCGCAGTCCCAGTGACGCTCAGGAAACTCCTTCTGGAAGATACAGGTCTTTGTGGCACCTGCCAGGTCAGCATCGAGTACAATAAGGTCATCGTGTGCGTTTCCAAGCTCCACGAGTGCGTTTCCGTAGCTATCTCTTGTAGCGATTTTCTTTACTTCTGACATAATGCTTCACCTGCCTTTTCTAAGTCTGCCATTGCGATCTCATACTCCTCGTCGTTTGGAGCCTTTCCATGCCATCCTGCGGCATTTTCCATGAAGGATACGCCTTTACCCTTTACAGTCTTTGCGATAATGGCTGTAGGCATGCCCTTTGTCTCACGGGCTTCCTTGAAGGCTGCCCTGATCTGGTCAAAATCATTGCCGTCTATATTGATTACGTGGAAATTGAATGCCTCAAACTTCTTGTCGATTGGGTATGGTGAGCATACGTCCTCAACAGAGCCGTCTATCTGGAGGTTGTTGTTGTCAACGATAACTACGAGGTTGTCGAGCTTGCGGTGGCCTGCCCACATGGCTGCCTCCCAGATCTGTCCCTCCTGAATCTCGCCGTCTCCTGTGAGTGTGTATACACGGTAATCCTTCTTGTCATATTTTCCTGCTGCAGCCATTCCTACTGCGACAGATACACCCTGTCCGAGCGAGCCGCTTGACATATCAACGCCAGGGATGTGCTTCATATCAGGATGTCCCTGCAGATATGAGCCTGTATGACGGAGTGTCTTTAAATCCTCCTTTGGAAAATATCCTTTCTCTGCGAGTGTAGAGTAAAGTCCCGGTGCTACGTGTCCCTTTGAGAGCACGAAACGGTCCCTGTCCTCCCATTTAGGATTGGCAGGGTCTACATTCATCTCCTCAAAATACAGATATGTAAAAATATCTGCTGATGAAAGTGATCCACCCGGATGTCCGGATTTGGCACTGTGAACTGCTGTCACAATGTCCTTGCGAATTTCATTCGCCATCTTCTCAAGTTCAAGATTGTTCATGATGTCTCCTTCTATCATTTATATCTCTGTTCTTCCCTGAAGCGCCCTAAGCAGGGTCACCTCGTCAATATATTCCAAATCGCCTCCTACGGGAACTCCGCTCGCGATTCGTGTCACTTTGATGCCGGTAGGCTTTATAAGCTTGCTGATATACATGGCCGTAGTCTCGCCCTCAAGGCTTGAATTGGTCGCTATAATGACCTCGTCTACGTCTTTTTCAAGGCGTACCATGAGCTCCTTCAGACGGATATCCGCCGGACCTATGCCAAGCATGGGTGAAATTGCGCCACCCAGCACATGATACACTCCCTCATACTTACCGGTCTTTTCGTATGCCACAAGATCCCTCGTATTCTCAACAACCATGATGGTCTTGTGGTCTCTTGCCGCATCCTTGCAGATGGGGCATAGCTCGTCATCTGTGAGTGTATAGCAGCATTTGCAGTATCTGACATGCTCCTTCGCATCGATTATGGCGTCAGAGAGCGATTTTGCCTGCTCCTTTGGCATATTTATGATATGAAATGCCAGTCTCTGCGCTGTCTTGGCTCCGATTCCCGGAAGCTGTGACAGCTCCTCTATTAGTTTTGATATCTCACTGCTGTAAAAATCCATTAAAACAGACCGCCACCCAGGCCACCGGTGATTTTGGACATAGATGCCTGTGACTGCTCATCAATCTGGCGAAGTGCCTCATTGGTTGCTGCCATGATAAGATCCTCGAGCATCTCGATATCGTCAGGATCCACTACCTCCTCGGATAATTTAACCTTTGTGATTTCCTTTTTTCCAGAAACAGTGACTTCGACTGCTCCACCGCCTGCCTTTGCTGTAACCTCAGCATCCTCAAGCTGCTTCTGAGCCTCCTCCATCTGACGCTGCATCTTCTGCGCCTGTTTCATAAGATTGTTCATGTTTCCCGGCATTCCTCCAGGGAATCCACCTCTTCTTGCCATTCTGGCGTCCTCCTTGTTCTTGATGGGCTTAATACTCGCCCTGCTTATAACTTAGTTTTCTTCCTCTATATCAAAATTTATCATATCTGTCAAGTCCACAACCGCTTCCTTTGCGCTTACTGCGGAATTATTTTTCTTGACAGTCACCTCGACCTTTTTGCCTATACGCTTTTCTATAAGCGTAGCCAGTGTATCCATACAGCCTGCGCGGTTTTCAGAGAGATACTCATATGCATTCTCATCATCAAACACCAATAGCAGGTCAGAGGAATTGCCAAGCGAGGTCACAGCCTTGTTCAGATAAACCTTGGAGGTTGCTCCCATCTCCGAAAGTATGGATTTCCAGTGCTTCATGAGCTCTGAGATATCCTGTGGTATTGCTTTGGGAAGCTCCTTTTTCACTATTGGCTCGCTTGCTGCTGCCTGCGGCACATCCTGTGTCTGCACAGCCTGTGCCACTACAGGTATACCCTTTTCAAGCTTTTTCTCTATGCTGTTTATGCGGTCAAGCACCGAATCATAGCTCTTTTCCATCTGCGGCCTGCACAGCTTTATTATGGCTATCTCGACCATGATACGCTTTTGCGACGCAAACTTTACCTGACTGGACAGCTCGGAAAATACCCTGATATACCTGATGAGTGTCTCAGGCTTTACAAGTGCTGCCTCTTCCTTAAGCGCCTCAAGATTGTCCCTTGAGATGTCGAGCACCTCCTCCATATCGTCGGAGCTCTGCAAAAGCAAAAGGTTTCTCATATACCAGGTGAAATCATTTACAAGCTGTGACAGCTCTCTGCCCTCATCAATGAGCTCGCCCAGTATGCGGATGGCGCCTGTCACATCCTCATCGAGTATGCGCCTTAAGAGCCTTGAAAACACCTCTGTGTCCACCGCTCCAAGCACCTCGAGCACATTTTCATAGGTGAGCTTCTCACCAAGATGAAAGGCTATACACTGGTCAAGAAGACTTAACGCATCTCGCATGGAGCCGTCTCCTGCCTTGGCCACGTACCTTATGGCACGCTCCTCGACCTCCACCTGCTCCTGCTCCATCAAATCGCTGAGTCTGGATGCAATCGTGTCTATAGAAATCCTGTGGAAATCATAGCGCTGGCATCTGGACAGGATAGTAATCGGTATCTTGTGTGCCTCTGTGGTCGCCAGTATAAATATAACATAGCTTGGCGGCTCCTCAAGTGTTTTTAAAAGTGCATTGAAGGCTCCTGCCGAAAGCATATGAACCTCGTCGATGATATAGACCTTGTACCTGCCCTCTGTCGGGCGGTAGGTGACCTCCTCACGAATCTGTCTGATATTGTCCACGCCGTTGTTTGACGCTGCATCTATCTCTATGACATTCATGGATGAGCCCTCAGTGATTGCCCTGCACGACGGACATTCGCCACATGGGCTTCCGTCTACAGGGTGCTCACAGTTGACTGCCTTTGCAAATATCTTGGCCACTGTGGTCTTTCCTGTACCTCTTGTGCCGCAAAATAAATAGGCATGCCCTATTCTGTCAGCTTTTATCTGATTTTTCAGTGTTGTTACAATGTGTTCCTGTCCCTTTACGTCCTCAAACTCCTGTGGACGGAACTTACGGTATAGGGCCTGATAAGACACGCCTTTTCACCTTCCTTATATCTAATATTGCTACTTAATCTCCGAAGCAGATGCCGGTGCGCTTTGCTTCCTTGATCATCTGGCTCTTTGGATCTACAGTCTTAAGCTTTCCTGCTACGTCGGCAAGCGGAACCTTCTTTGTCTGTCCGTTTACCATGGCTATCATGCAGCCGTAATCCTCATCCATGATGGCCTTTGCCGCTGCTGAGCCAAGGCGTGTACACAGTACTCTGTCGTATGGACATGGGCTGCCGCCTCGCTGTGTATGTCCCGGCACTGCCACTCTGACCTCGAGGCCGAGTCTTTCGCTGATGCGGTCTGCAACCTCGTATGATACTGATGGGTATTTGCTCTTTGCAAGCTTCTTCTTGTATTCCTTTTTTGAAAGGGCTGCATCCTCCTTGGAGATGGCTCCCTCTGCTACTGCAAGAATGGTAAAGCCCTTGCCCTCCTTTGTTCTCTTGTGGATGGCATCTACAACCTTGTCAATATCGTATGGTATCTCAGGAAGCAGAATAATGTCTGCGCCGCCCGCAACACCTGCGTACAGTGTGAGCCAGCCTACCTTGTGCCCCATAACCTCAACGATGAATACACGGTTGTGGGATGCTGCTGTGGTGTGGATGCAGTCGATTGCATCTGTAGCTATATTGATCGCACTCTGGAAACCAAAGGTCACATCTGTGCCGTAGATATCATTGTCGATGGTCTTTGGCAGATGAATGACATTGAGCCCCTCTTCCCTGAGAAGATTGGCGGTCTTTTGTGTGCCGTTTCCACCCAGGATAACAAGGCAGTCAAGACCGAGCTTCTTGTAGGTGTTTTTCATGGCTGCAACCTTGTCCAGTCCGTTCTCATCAGGTACTCTCATGAGCTTAAAGGGCTGTCTTGATGAGCCGAGTATGGTGCCGCCCTTTGTCAGGATGCCTGAAAAATCCTTTGATGTAAGTATTCTGTAGTTCTCATAGATGAGGCCCTTATATCCGTTCTCAAAGCCGTAAATCTCAAGCTCGTCGACATTGTGTGCCAGCGCCTTTACCACACCTCTCATGGCTGCGTTAAGTGCCTGGCAGTCTCCTCCGCTGGTAAGCATTCCAATTTTCTTCATTGCTGCTTCCTCCTTATGCATTATGATGATTGTATTTATTGTGCTAATCCCTGTACTCCTTATCCTTCTCCTCCTCGCGGAGCCTGTCCTCCTCAGTCATGAGCTTTCTGAAAATGCGCTCAAAAATAAACTCATAGGTGAGCGCTACGCCGACAGGAAGTATGAAAATGAGCGGAATAAGAATCCATGCAAGTATGAGTGATACCACAAGTATCACTATGACCAGTAATGTCCACGGCAGGTTGGCGATAAGAATGAGTATTGTATTCTTAAGGGTTATCTTTGTGACCTGCTCAAATCGTGAAATATACGCTGATGTGTATATGGCCCAGGCTGCGGCGATAAGTGCCATTATGATAAACACTACGGAGAAGGCTCCCCACTGATTGCCTGCCTTAAGACCTGACCATGTAATATAAATATCTCCCAAAAGCACGATAAGTATTACAAGCTGTACCAGCCATGCCTTGGTGGCCTGCTTGAAATTCTCCTTAAACGCATGCCAGTAGCCTCTCCACACATAGCCCTCGTCGTGATGGATGACACGGCGCGATGTATCGTATAGCGCTGTGGATGCTGCTCCTATTGTAAAAACAGGTATGCATGATATGACCCAGCAAAAGCTCAAAATGACCATATCTACCAGCTTGTTTAATGCCCTGAAAAATTTGTTGTCTACGTTAAAAATGCCCATGCTGCTCTCCTATATCCTGTGGTGCTCTCTGTTTTGCTCTCTCTTTTTCTCATAGCGCTCCTCACGCTGTTTCTTTCTCTCCTCAGGTGTGAGGCGCTCCTTTTTCCTGCCGATATAGATATTCCACTTGAGATATGCCTCCTGGGCATTTCTTGACTTGTAGATGATATTTCTCTCCTCACCTACTATATCCGTGATGCTGTACCAGCCTCTATCGTACATGAACTCTGACTGCTTGTCATCAAAGTCCTTGGTTCCGAGCACAAATTTGTGTATTGCATGCTGCTGTCCCATGTAATCCAGTCCTCCTTGTTGTAATTTTATTTTATAGCCACCTTGTCCAGTACATAGTCAACCGCCTGCTTCAGGTGCTTATCCTTCTCATACTGCTCAGTTTCCTTAAGCTCCATAGCTTCTTTAATCGTGAACATCTCACGCAGTACCACCTGGTGATGCTCCACCGGTATATATGACACCTTGTCCTCAAACACAGGCTTCAGCACATAGTACGGTACCGGCTTTTCTCTCTTGGATGCTGCAAGCGATACGATGTTGTCAACCACGCATACGCCAAGGGTTTCACTATATATAATCTGTTTCTTTTGAAACATGCTTTTACCTCCGTATTTACATACACATCTATAATATCACAGACAGCGGTCTTTTTCAAAAACATTTTATCTGGCATTTATTTTTTTATCTTTCTGGTCATAGAAATATGGTCAGGCGCATGTATACTTATCCTATATTTTGTTAATGGCGGTACATTTGCTGTGTTGCTTGAACGAGTATTTTTTGCGCTCACTTTTGTTTGATGTGGCATGTAACTCCCACACGGCACGTCATAAATCAAGCGTATGCCACAGGTGACTGCCACACCACAAGTGTACAACCGCAGATAAACATAGAAGATTAATTAAAACATTCGGAGGATATATGAAAAAAGCAGCCGTTTTTAACGATTTGTCCGGCTTTGGAAAGTGCTCTCTGACTGCCGCAATCCCGGTACTGTCCGCGCAGGGCGTACAGTGCTGTCCCATGGCTTCAGCAGTACTGACAAACCAGACAGGATATGAATATCATAAATGCACAGACTTGACAGCCATGATTAAGGACTACATCGATAACTGGCAGAAAAACAATGCCCACTTTGACGGCATTTACAGTGGTTTCATGACAGGCTCGAAGCAGATTGAGCTTTTTATGGATTTTTTGAATGTATTTTATGAGGAAAACACGATGCTGCTCGTGGACCCTGTGATGGGCGATGACGGCAGAACCTACGGCATATACTCTGCCGCTCTTTTGGATGGCATGAAGGCGCTTTCAAGAAAGGCCGATGTCATCACGCCAAACCTGACCGAGGCATGCCTTTTGGCTGACTATGATATCGAAAAGGTTTACAGCGACACGAGAAAGGATGTGCTTCTGCCACTTGCGACAGAGATAAGTGAGAAGCTGAGATGCCTGTCCGGGAAAAACCAGGATGTCATCATCACCGGAATCAAATGCAGGGATGATAAGTCTCCCTTTATCTACAATCTGGTGACTACCGCAAACGGCACTACAACCCACAGATCACACTTTTTCGACGTGAGCTTTTCGGGCACAGGAGATTTGTTTGCCTCTGTTATATGCGGAAGCAGGCTGAACGGATTTTCCACAGAGGAGGCCGCAGAGCGCGCCGGAAAATTCCTGTATGACAGCATCGCAGATACCATGAACGATGACACCGTGCCGAATGACGGAGTGAATTTCGAGAAGTTTTTGCGGGAGCTGATGTAAAGCTTATGTGATGCTTATCACACTTTGCAGAAGTTTATCGGATTGTCAATCAAGCTCTTAAGCCTGGGTTAATACAACACAAAGGAGAACCTATTTTATGAATTCACAGGTTAAAAAACTCACCTTTACTGCCCTCATGGCAGCCATGATTACTATTTTCACAGCATATATATGTCACATTCCGGTAGGACAGAATGGCGGATATATTCATTTTGGCGACAGCCTTATCTATATCGCAGCCTGCCTCCTTCCATGGCCGTATGCAATGACAGCCGCAGCTATCGGTGGTGGCATGGCAGATTTGCTGACTGCACCTATCTGGGCGCCTGCAACAATCATCATAAAGGCACTCATATCCATCCCATTTACCAACAAATCAGATAAAATTGTGACCGTGAGAAATGTAATATCGACAATCATAGCTTTCGCCATTTCCGCAACCGGCTATGCCATCGCAGAGGCATTTATCACATACGGTTTCACAAAGCAGGCCTTCGCCGGTCTCATCGCAATAATTCCGGTTTCTGTTCCTGGAAGCTGTATACAAAGCGGCGGAAGTGCTATAATATTTGTTATTCTTGGACTGGTGCTTGATAAAATCGGATTCAAGAGAAGATTTTTCACATTGGAGGATACTAAATAATGGCTGATATAATCTATACCTACAAAAACGAGGTTTATGCAAATATCACAAATAAATGTGACTGCGCTTGTACATTCTGTATACGCTCTCAGAAGGACGCAATAGGTGATGCGACCTCACTGTGGCATACGGTGGACCCAACATATGATGAGATAATAGCTGCAATCGATGCATTTGATTTTACAGGCTATGAGGAATTCGTCTTCTGCGGCTACGGTGAGCCAACCTGTGCGCTGGATATCCTTGAGAAAACAGCTAAATATGTGAAGGAAAAGTACAAGCTTCCTATCCGCGTAAACACTAACGGACTAGGAAATCTCTATCACGGAAGGGATATAGTGCCGGAGCTGGCTGAGTGTATTGATTCTGTTTCCATCAGCTTGAATGCTGCAAATGCCGAGGAATACAATAAGGTCACAAGACCATCCTTTGACAATGCTTACGATGCTATGCTGGATTTTGCCGAGGAATGCAACCGCATGATTAAGCATACACAGCTTTCTATCGTGGATGTGCTCCCTGAGGAGGATATAAAGACCTGTCAGCAGATTGCTGATGAGAGGGGTATTCATCTGAAGATACGTCATTTTTCGAATTAGGCACCAAAAAAGGAACCGCGGGTTCCTTTTTTAATAGCCAAAATATTTATAGCTAATATATTAGCTATATCTTGATAAAAATGCCAAAAATGGATAATATATTAATCCTTGAAAAGATCTGTTGAATAGTATCTGTCTCCGCTGTCAGGAAGAAGTGCTACTACTGTCTTGCCCTTGAACTCAGGTCTCTTGGCTACCTCGATTGCAGCATAGAGAGCTGCTCCTGAAGAAATACCTACAAGTACCCCCTCCTCTTTTGCGATAATCTTGCCGTACTCAAATGATGCCTCATTTGATACAGGGATAATCTCATCATATACCTCTGTATTTAATGTATTTGGTACGAAGCCTGCTCCGATTCCCTGAATCTTGTGTGCTCCGGCTTTTCCTGTTGAAAGCACTGCTGATGTCTCAGGCTCCACTGCGATAATCTTTACATCAGGGTTCTTGCTCTTTAAGTACTCACCTGTTCCTGTGATTGTTCCGCCTGTTCCGACTCCGGCTACGAATGCATCTACCTGTCCGTCTGTGTCGTTCCAGATCTCAGGACCTGTTGTCTTTCTGTGTGCCTCCGGGTTTGCAGGGTTCTCAAACTGCTCCGGAATGAAGCTGTCAGGAATCTGCTCATGAAGCTCTTCTGCCTTGGCGATAGCTCCCTTCATACCCTTTGTTCCGTCTGAAAGCACGAGCTCTGCGCCATATGCCTTGATGATGTTTCTTCTCTCGATAGACATTGTCTCAGGAAGAACAATGATAATCTTATATCCCTTTGCTGCTGCGATTGCTGCAAGTCCGATTCCTGTATTTCCTGATGTTGGCTCGATAATTGTTGAGCCCGGCTTGAGCTTTCCGTCTCTCTCTGCCTGCTCAATCATCTCTTTTGCGATTCTGTCCTTTACCGATCCGGCCGGGTTGAAGTACTCAAGCTTCGCAAGAAGTCTTGCCTCAAGTCCGTATGCCTTCTCTACGTGTGTAAGCTCTACGAGCGGTGTATTTCCAATAAGTCCTAATGTTCCCTGATAAATGTTTGACATGTTTGTGTCCTCCTTGATGTCATTGTAATGTTAATGCTCTGTTTTAATCTCCTATATTCATACTGTATTTGTATGAATTAATTGTTGATATAAATATACCCCATGAATCCCTATCTGTCAACAGGAATTTATGGGGTTTTTAATATTTTACCTGTAGCTGCTCATGAAACCGCAAAAACAGTTACATTTTCGCCTATAATCTTCTACATTTTCTCGGTGGTGTAATCACTATATATAGATTAATTAAATATATAGATTAATTAACAAATAAACTTGTTTGGCTACACAAGTCCCTTTAGTTCTTTTTTGTTCTGATACATCATCTCATCTGCGCGCTCGCGCACCTTCTCTATGTCTGTATCCGTCTCTGTGACAAATGCATATCCACAGGCGATACCGACCTCTGTAGGGATGATGTTTTTGTTGTTTAATATCTCAACATCCTGATGAAGTTTCTGGATGTAACGCTGTATATTAAACCCCTTTGCTTTCGGAATGACACAGCAGAACTCATCGCCTCCGATACGGTAACATTTGCCGAAACGCTCGAAAATGTTCTCGATCACGCGCGCAGAATTTGATATGTATGCATCTCCTGCACTGTGGCCGTAATTATCATTGCAACGTTTGAGGTTATTTATGTCAAACGTCACTATCAGATAATTTTTAAAGTCTGTTTCATTATGTACAAAGAAATCATATGCATTTCTATTGTATAGTCCTGTCATGGAATCGTTTAAGGCAAACTGCTCGAGTTCCTCGGCTCGTCTGCCTTTTTTAAGGCTGACAACAGCCTGTCTTGCCGATTCGATGCCGAGAACGATTATAAATATAAGGAATGAGCTCCTGCCAAATACTCCTGAATTATTGCATGTCTGGTAATATTCGGCAAGATCTACTATCGTAGCTGCAAAAACAAGGATAAGCGCACCACCACATGCCTTTAATTTCTGATCCACCTGTCTTTTGGTAATCTTGCCCACTATAACGATGAACATATATACAAGCATAAGTATTATGATAAAATGTGTCATCCACAGGCTTCTGCGAAACTCGTAGATACCGGTAAAATTCAGTATATAGCTTACCAGTATGACAAGACCGTTGAGATCACATATGTACCGCCAGAAACGATTGTCTTTTATCTCAAGGAAGCTCTTTACAAACATGATAAACGGTATAGGCATTCCCATCAGAAGCACAAATGCTGCAAATGATGATGCACGCCTGTTTATGATCATAAGCGCAGCTGCATTTGTCTCATTTGCTGACCAAAGTCCCAATAATATCGAAAATACTCCAAGGTAAAAAAGCGTCCCATCTATATGACTGCTTTTGTGGATGATCAGCCAGTATGATGTTATGAACAGACCTACCATCAAAATAAACACACTTACTATAAAAGCAGGCATCGACTGGCGGAGCACCCAGCTATATATCTCATTTCCTGTTCCGACATAGAATTTGTCCGGAAGAGAGGTTGCCTCCGGATAGCATGACTCAAGACGCACCACGATCTTTTCTGCGTAGTTTGGCAATTTTATGAAATTCCATACATTTCCGGTGGTATGTCCCCATATGCCGCCTGACTCCCTGAGGCTGTATATCCGGGTGCCCTTTGCATAGGCATCTACATACTTATGCGAAGTTAAGAACGCCAGTACTCCCCTGTCACTGCTGTTCGCATCAACCGTAAATTCAAGCAGAACTGAACCATTATTCATATATTGTATATCATCAGGCTTATAAGCCTTCAGTTTATTGACGGACTCTACATCTTCCCGTGTAAAGACCGCACATAGAAAAATCGTCAGAAACAATACCAATACCAGACCTATCAGCCTTCTCTGACCTTTTTTCTCACTTAGAAGTTTTATCTCCATATTATATATCCCCAAAACGGTTTTCTAGCATCTTAGTCCTATTTTACCATAGTATATGTACCTGTTGCAATATTATTATCATGATTAAAGCTCGTATGTTTTTTCGTACTTTTATTTAATGCTATTATTATTCCCTTGTCAACAGATCTTTTCTTGCACCTCCACCAATAAAATATATATCGTTATACTCTTCTTAATCTCTGTTTTTTATACACTTTAAGTAAAGTATAACGGCATTTTCTGCAAAAAATGAGTCAAAATGCAAATATACTCTTCTTAATCTCATAAATAACAGTAGATTAAGAAGAGTATACGTTGTTTTACCTTAATATCTATGTGTAGTTACACATTAAGCTCGTGATTCCAAATGGTCTAAAATCATATTGGTAAATCTCCCCATTAAATTCACCAGATTTTCTTCCCTAGTCTGACAGACATATGACATATTTCCCCATCCTTCAAATATATGATATGATTAATTCTATCCACGCTTTCTATATATTTTGTGTTCACAATTACAGAGCGGTGGCATCTCACAAAATCTTCGTTCAAATTTTTTTCTATTTCTTTTAGTTTACCTGAAAACTCTATTACACAATTTGTTGCATGAAGGATTATCTTACGTGTTTCTGCAACCGCTTCAAAATATTTTATCTCTGAGAGCGTAATATTTTTTATATGATTTCCTATCTTTACTGTATATTTTTCTGTATCCTTTTCTTCCTTTTTACAACATCTTTCTGTCGCCTGTTCTATACATTGAAGCATCCGTTCTTCCAATTTCCCTATATCATCTTTTATAATAAAGTCCATAGCCTCTATCCTGTAAGAGAACGTCATAAAGCTCATTTCAGAATGTGTTGTAACAAATACTATACAGCATCTGGGCTGTGTTTCCCTGATTTTATGTGCCAACATAAATCCATCCATATCACATTTGAGATCAATGTCCAAAAAATACAGGCACGAATTATTTTCATTCCTTATATGTTCGAGTATCTCGTATGGGTTAGCAGTCACAATCCCTTTTTCTATCACATCTACCATATCTGCTTTTAAACAATCAATTATACTTTCCATTTTTTGCCGCTGAACAGTATTATCCTCGCATACAAATATTTTTAACATAAATTCCCTTCCAATTGTCGATTTACCAATTAATATTATAAACTTGTTTCTTTAAAATATTCAAGCTTGACTTTTATTCTTACTATAAATACAATTTAGTTATTACCTGCTATTACGGAGAGAAAAATGTTAAATATATACATATGCGAAGATAATGATAATGAGAGAGATTACCTTAGCCAATTAATAAAAAACATAATTCTGATTGAAGATTACGATCTTAACTTTGCCTGTGCTACTGCAGATCCATATGAATTGTTAAATATAATTTCTACTGACAACAACACTGGGCTGTATTTTCTTGATATTGACCTCGGCAAAGATATTGACGGACTTTTACTGGCACAAAAAATTCGTCAATATGATCAAAGGGGGTTTATAGTATTCGTTACAACCCACTCTGAAATGAGCCGCCTAACATTCCAATATAAGGTTGAGGCCATGGATTATATCATAAAAGATGAGCCGAAAAAGATAAATGATCACATCCACCAATGCATCATCGTGGCTTATCAAAGATATTGCTCACCTTCGAATAATTATCAAAGCATATACCGACTTACATCCGGTGAAAAAGAATTTTGTATAAACTTTGATGAAATATACTATTTTGAGACTTCTGAAAATATACATAAAGTAATACTCCATGCTCAAAATCAGATATTGGAATTTCAGGCTAAGTTAAAAGAAATAGAACCCGAACTTGATAAACGTTTCTGTCGTTGTCATCGTTCATTTATTATAAATACTGATAAAATATCCGATATTAATTTAAAAGAAAGAACCATCACGCTTACCAATGATGACATCGTTTTAGCATCCAAAACAGGTATCAAGAAACTTCTCCCTTCTTGTTGAATATCAAAATATCCGCTGCCACAAGAATTATAATATAAACAATCATAGTTATCAAAAATGACATCCATTCACCGCTTGCACTCAATGAATAATCTGTTTTATTCATCCAGTAAAAAGGTAATAGCTTATGAAATGATACCTTTTCAACCAGATTTTCTATATTTCCTGAAAATACAAGTAATGCAAATGAAATTATTAACGCAGTTCTGCTCTTGCCTGTAAGCATATTTATCAAAAATCCTGTAAAAATAAAGAAACATGCCTGTATAAAGATAAGCACCATACTTCTTAATATTTCAGGAAGAACAGATATTGATAAAACATTACCATTTGATACTGTAAGCTGTGATATATCTGCCAGATTTCCATAGCAAATACTTCCAATGATCAGACTTATAATATGTACAAATATAACCAATAAAAAAGTCTGTATAATCGCATATACTATTTTTGTAATAATAATCCTGTTCCTCTTTGGATAATGCATCAATACATTTTTCCATGTTCCGCAGTCATATTCACAGCCTACTATTTTGCAACCGTAAATCAGAAGTATCAGTACAAACAGCATTACTAAATTCTGTACATTTAAGATGTGATCCCATGCCGAATAATTCCCATACGGAATATCGTTTTCAAGGGAATAATCTATTATTGTTATATCATCTACTGTTTTCTGGTATAATTCATAATCTGTTTGATCGTATTCTTCAAAACTTTCAAATTCCTTCAGGTATTCCTCATCCAACTGACGATTTTCTTTTGCCACTGATTTCCAATCTGACTTGCTATTTGTTCCTGCAGCTCCAACATATATTATATTTACGATGGCTAATATCAACGTCAATATAATTATTGTTTTAACATTCCATATCTTCTTAAATTCATTTATCAGACATATCATCTTATAGTACCTCCTGACATCAGTTCGTTATATCTTTCCTCAAATCCTTCTCCCATGAGTTCTTCACGGGTAGACGTATCAATTATCCTTCCTTTTTTCAGAAAAACTGCGCTGTCGCAGATTTTGTCCAGCTCGCTTAAAATATGACTTGATACCAAAATAGTTATGCCGTCCTCTTTTGCAAGTTTTAGTAGCATCTTTCTCATTGCTGAAACTCCGTCAACATCCAGTCCATTCATAGGTTCATCCAGTATCAGCAGACTCGGCTTTCCTATAAGAGCCAGTCCGAGTCCCAGTCTCTGTTTCATTCCCAATGAATAATTTTTGAATTTTCTGTGGATATCATCTTGTAATCCTGTAAATTCTATTACGTGCTCCAGATAATCTTTCCCTGTTTTATGCATATCCGAATATAATTTCAGGTTTTCATATCCACTCATCCAGTCATAAGCTGTCGGATTTTCGATCAGGCAGCCTACTTTACCCGCCGTATCCACTTTCCTATTTTCAAATTTATTCTCATATAGGATTACTGTGCCTGAGGTTATACCTGTAAGCCCGCATATAACTTTCATAAGCGTTGTTTTTCCGGCACCATTTGGTCCTATAAGACCTATTATCTCGCCTTCATCGGTCTGCATATTGATATCATTTAATACCGTTTTCTTTCCATACGTCTTATTTACATTTTTTAAGATCAGATTCATACTTTTAGCTCCTTCACTCTTTTTAGATTATATTTAGAAATTTAATCATCAACTTATGTAATACTATAATTTTTGAGTTTCCCATTTTCCAACACAAGTGTATAATCTGCAATTGTATTCCCAAAGTCAAAGTCATGTGTTGTTATAATCACTATCTTTCCATTTTTTTCATCGCAAATTTCTTCCTTCATTTTATTTATCATATATTTATCTACTCCATCCGTTGGTTCATCCATAATCCATATATCAAAGTTGCTAAGCTCTTTAACAGAAAAATTTAACTTTTGCTTCATTCCTTTAGAATAATTTCCATATAAGTTATTTCTATCTTTGTATAAATCATACTTATATAATACTTTCTCTATTGTTTCCTTGCTTTTCTTACTTTTATACAATTCACTAATATATAAAAGATTTTCATATCCTGTAAGATAATCCAAAAAAACTGGTGTATCTGGCATATAAAAAAAATGTTTTCTTAATTCCTTTTTATATGGCACAGATATTTCTTCATTATTAATAACAACTTTTCCATTTGAAATCTTTGTTAGTCCCAAAATAGATTTTAATAGCGTCGATTTTCCCTCTCCATTTTTACCATATATTACATATATTTTACTTTCTTCAAATACATAATTGACATTATTCAAAATATATTTTCCTTGTACAATTTTTGTTAAATTATTTAACTTTATAGTTGACATTATTACTCCTTATTAAAAAATATAATATGAAATTTCGTATATCGTTAGCATCAGCCACAAAATATAAGCCATTATTTTTTTTTCATTTTTATTAAGTTTGTTCTTATATATTATTAAAACAAATATATTGTAAATGCTTGTAAATATAACATTAATAAATATGGTTTCTCTATTTCCAATATTATTATAGAAAAATGAATAAACAATATTATAGATTGATAGAAGTCCAAAAGATTCTATCAAATTTTCAAATA
>OQVN01000273.1_pt1 | contig 20640 bp, 16 predicted proteins | sample 1691621 | NCBI WGS metagenome assembly OQVN01 (sample SAMN03418278, study PRJEB22391) | human gut metagenome | biome: human-gut; feature: organic feature; material: feces | host: Homo sapiens | place: Tanzania | collected 2013-01 | reverse complement strand
TTTTTCCTTTCCCTTTGATTTCTCTTTAAACTAACATTTTATATATTCATTATAACGACTTTAAAGCGATTTACAATATCATTATTATCAGAAATGTATAGTTATTATCATATTTTCGCATATTTTCGATAATTTTTTATATAATTTCCGAAACCGAGCGAAATTATTTTTCTGATTTCATAGGCTATTGTAAACCTTTATCACGTATACGGTTGACAATTAACCTCTTTTCATGTTAATGTGTTAACCGTACAAAAATTACTATGAAATTTACAACAAAGGAGATTTTATCATGAACCAGACAGAAACTATAGACTACAAGCATGGGAAGACCTATGCCATAACGGTAACAGCGCTCATGACTGCTGTCACATGTATTCTTGCACCATTATCTATCCCGATTGGACCGGTACCGATTTCGTTGACAAACCTGGCTATATATATTTCATTATATCTGCTCGGATGGAAACGCGGAACAATCAGCTACCTCATTTACCTGCTTATCGGACTCGTCGGAATCCCTGTATTTTCAGGCTTCACCGGTGGCCCTGCTAAGCTTGCCGGCCCTACAGGCGGATATATCATCGGTTTTATCGCCATGGCAATCATTGCCGGACTTGTAATCGATAATTTCCACCAGCCTTGGCTCCAGCTCATCGGTATGATTGTCGGAACTATCATATGCTATGCGCTCGGTACAGCATGGTTCTGCTTTGAGGCAAAGAGTACAGTCAGCGGTGCACTGTCAATATGCGTGTTCCCATTTATTCCGGGTGACCTGATAAAAATGGTGATTGCCATGCTTATCGGACCGGCTATTAAAAAAAGACTTCGCTAAATATCAACTCCAAGCTTTCTAAGCTCCTGATACAGGCGCGCTACCGGAAGCCCCACCACATTATTGTAATCACCTTGTATTCCCTTAATGTGGATGGCAAAGCGCCCCTGTATCCCGTAGCTTCCCGCTTTATCCATAGGATCTCCGCTTGAAATATAGCGGTCAATTTCATCTTCCGTCAACGTATACATGCTGACATCCGTCTTCTCATAAAAGCAGTGTTCTCCGGTTCTTCCATCCTTGTCAATAAACACAAACGTTACACCTGTATAGACACTGTGCGTTTTTCTCGAAAGCATCGAAAGCATACGCCTTGCATCTTCTTCATTCTTTGGCTTTCCAAGAATCTGATTCTCATAAGCCACTACCGTATCCGCTCCGATCACAAGAATATCCTGTGGTGTCACAAGCTCTGCATGCTGTTCATTGTAGGTAAGCACTCCGGACGCTACCTCCTCTGCCTTTTGACGGGATAGCTCCATGACAACCGCAGACGGCTCCTCCTCCGTGATTATCTCCTCTCCCTTTGCCGGACAGACAACAAACTCTGCCCCAATCTGCTCTAATAATTCCTTTCGGCGCGGTGATGCCGACGCCAATATTATCTGACTCATATTTGTTTTACCTTTCCTCGTGTCTACTATCTCATTTATAGCTAAAGCTTCAATCTGCTTCATTTGTAAAGCAATATCTGCTTACAGCAGCTTCAGCTTACTCTCGATAAATTTTGTCTCAGCATGTTTTTCATCAAGGAGACGCATTTTATCACATCGTTCAATCAGGTCATCTATTTTTTCCTTTCCGACCAAGTTATTGTAAACCGCTCCTACCGAAAAGGAATATGGCATATCAACATTTCCGCTCCTATTCCCAAAGCGCTCTTTTATATCATATATATATTTCTCCAGCTTGACCGGATGCATGAACCAAAAATAGAAAATATTCTCTGAAACCCTGCAGATTTTCAAATCTTCTTTAGCACATTCCTGTATGACATCAACTCCTTCCCTCAATATATTTTCTGTCTCCAGAATTCCGTATTTACTTTTAAAATACTCCATGTAGTTGATGCTCACTGAAACTAACGCATGCATTTTATCCAGATCAATATTGTCCTTTTCCTTTTCAAAATAATTCCTGTTATACACATCTGTGACCAGATCCTTGTATGCAAGCTCTGATATCTCCGCCTCTCTATCCTTTAAAAACTCTATATAGCACTGTCTCTTGAGCTGTTTCTCACGTATACTAAGCATAAAGAGCATAAAAAGAAGCATGCCAAACACCATAAGCAGTACAATTAGTATCTTCACCCTGAACTGCTCATAGAATTTGTAATTTTTATGAAATGAAAGGGTCATTTGCGCAAGACACTCATCTGTATCGGCATCGTAAATCTTGTACTGATACGTGTAATCACCGCATTTTAAGTTTGTATAGCTGATATCAGATATATCCTGCTCCTTTACCAACGTCTTCTTAATATCGGTTCCCTTCAGGAAATATGTAGCATATGTATTTCTATGTACAAAATTTATCATGCGGATATCTATATTTATTCTGTGAGCATCCGATGAGAATACTATGCCCTTTTTATCATAATCAACGTTTTTCCCATCTTCAGTAACAGAGTCTATATAAAGCCTGATTGGCTTTCTGCTTTGGTTTGCATTTGGATTCATGCTTACCGCTCCTGTCGTACCGCACATATAAAGAGTACCATTGCTTATTATATTTCTGGCATTTGCAGTAAAATCCACCGGCAGCCCATCACTCTTATCCAATTTTATATACGAAGCATCCTTTTTTATTAAATCCTCTTCTTTTATCTCAAAAATACCATTTCCTGCAAGTACCACCACCAATCCGTCATCACATCTTATCAGGTCCAGACAGTTTGCAGCCGGTATGCCTTCCGCAGACTTTATATTGCCCTTTTCATCAATAAAACAGACTCCTTCACCTGTCACAGCCCATATACCAGCCATACTGTCAGAAGGAACAAGCTTCATGACAACATCAGATAACAGCCCCTGGGTTTTGGAATATATCTTCTTCATCATACCATTACTTAGCTCATAAATACCATATCCATCTGTTGACACATATATGCTGCCTGTACCTGTTTCTTTTACGTCAAGTATCCTTGTAGTCTTAAGAATGGTGTTTGATGTATTTCTATAAATATTTCCATCTGTATCCATCAGATACAGTCCTTCCTCTGTACCGATGAGGATTTCTCCATTATTTTTCTGCCATATACAGCGTATTTTGTCTGTTTCAAGGCCGCTGTTTTCAGTAGTATAGCTTGAAATATGCCCTTCTGTATCCATTTTTCTGATACCGTTCTGATAAGTCGATATCCAGAGATTTCCACTGCCATCCTCATAAATCTCGCGTATTCTAAGCCCGGCACATTCCTCTGTCAGTTCATCCTTTACCCGATTTCTGCCATCATAGCAATAAAGCCCGTCATCACAGCCTACATAGATGCGATCCTTATACGGCTGAATAGAATTAACAATCTGCTTCAAATCCCAGTAAGAGCCAAGATCCGAAAAATAATTCTGATAGAGCTGCAATACTCCCTGTCTCGAAGATACAAACCAAAAATTTCCCTGATAATCCTTACAGCCCTCTTCTATAGAATCATTAAGATCCAGTTGCAACGCTGACAGCTTATCGTCCTTTAAAATCCCAACTCCGGTATCACTGCATATCCAATACGCCTCATTATCCATCTCATAAATCTCATTGAAGGATGAAAGCCCATTGCCTTCCATTTCCCTTAATATTTTTCCGGTCTCAGATACCTTGAGAAGTGTATTCGCTGTAGTACCAATATAGAAATTACCATCTGAAGTACCATAACAGCATCGTGGTTTTCCCCCGCCTTCAAATGACTGCAGAGGAAGCTCTATAAATTTACCATCCTCCTGTCTGAAAAGCTCTCCGCTCTTTTGTACAATAAGCTTTTGTCCGGATGCCAGCTCAGCTATATCCTGGATAATTTCATTGGAAAACAAATCATAGTTTTTTACTGATTTTTTCTCTTTTTTTGTATCTATCGAGAAAAGTCCCGCTTTGGTACCTATCCACACTATTCCATCCGAATCAAGAAAGAGCTTGCTCACAACATTGACTCCACTCATGCTGTCACTGAGCTTATATTCTTTAAAGTCCAATCCGTCAAAGCAATATAATCCATCACCATTTGTTCCAAGCCATATATTATCATTCTTATCCACAACAATATCATTTACCGGAAGCGCCCTTCCACCAATCAGAAACTGTTTAAATTCACTGCCATCATACCTGTATAATCCTGTATAGCCGCCAATCCAAAGAAAGCCATCTGCATCCGAGCAGATACAGTTGGCAGTTGTTCCCTCCAATCCATCATCCGAATCATAGCTTTTAGATAGATAATCCTTTTCGTATTTCTCTGCTTCATTGTCCACGGCGAATACTTTCTCATAGTTAAATCTAACCGAAAAAAATATTGTCAAAAGCACCACAAGCAGCTGTATGCTCTTTCTTACACCCATTTTTACTCCTTACCAAACAGTATAGCCAGCTGAAACATTGAAGCATCATCTATAATCGACACATACCCGCCATACTTTTCAACACATTCCTGTATACTGGTCAATCCTATGCCATGCATTATCTTGTTCTTCTTTTTTGTTTTCAGAGAACCCTTATCCCTTGCCCCGCTGACCGTATTTTTTACATAGATCAGTGTGTCATTCAGATTTTTACCTGCTTTTATCGTTATTTGTTTTGGCCCCTCTTTTATTTTTTCACAGGCTTCTATTGCATTCATTATTGCATTGCTGAAAATAATATTTACATCTTCCTCATCCATAAAATTCAGACAGCCCTCTGCTATTACCGCATCGAACTCTATCCCCTTTGCCTCGGCCTTCTGCCTTCCGTCGAAAAGCAATATATCAAGCGATCTCCGGCCGGTATGATAGAACTGATTAAGCTTCTCCATATTTTTCAATTCATGGCTGCAGGCACCGCTATCTCCAAGAATCATCATCTTGTTTTTCATATCATGATACATTTTTCTGATTTTAAGATGCTCTTCTTCCATGTTTAGATAATATTCATATTCATTTATATGAATATCAGCCCTTTTTTCCTGTGCTGAGCGCTCAGCTATCTTAAGGGCCAGAATTCCAAATGAGCAATAATCGATTATGATTTCAATTATGAACAACACCGACATAACGCTGCAGTATCGATTAAATGCCGATGTGCATATGCAGACATAAAACCAGATTAAATCCATTACACCTTTTATGCCAAGCACAACCATAAGCATACCTTTATATCCTGTATGCGACTTTATAATCTCACGTAAGATAATCAGCAGATACTGCACAATCCCCATTCCGAGATAGCACGCAATCTGTACCTCGAAATTTATCCTTCCGGTATCCTGCAGAGCCTCTAAGTCTCTGTGATAATATATGTATATAATCAGCAGCTCCATCACAAGCATCGCGATTATGCCTGTCAAACCTCTTCTTATATTATCCAGATACTCCTTTTCGTGACGCACATACCAGCCTGTGACAACCAGAAATTCAAGTACTATCCAGAATATAAGATATATCCCTCCATACAAAACACTTATTGCTATCGCAAATATTACAAGCCCCACATATATCTTTGCCTTTAATGTCATCATCTGTAGAATATCCGTATATTTCTCCGTATTGCTAATATAAAAAATAAGCCCGTGCATAATAAACACACAGGCAAAAAAGGTCACTACCAGCTTCATAAAATCTTACTCCAATATCTGATATATTCTTCCTTGAACTCATTCAGCCTGTATTTGCTCACAGGCACCTCTCTGTCACCTTCAAGTAAAACATACTGCGAATTATATTTCTGAATTTTGTCCATATTTATAATGTAGCTTCTGTGCACCTGAAAAAAGCCCTTATCGCTGAGCATGTCCTCAAGCTTTCTGAGAGTACCGCGCCATCTGTAGGTTTCATCCTTACAATATATCCATAGCTTGTCTCGCATGCCTTCTATGTATATAATATCCGAATATCTGATACTATATATTTCATTTTGGAATTGGAAATTTAATTTGTCCTCTTCCTTATTAAATTTCTGCAAAACAGCTTCAAATGTCTCATTAAGCTCCTGCTCTCTTACAGGCTTTACAAGATATCTGAACGCATCTACCTTAAAGCTTTCAAAAACAAACTCGCTATATGCCGTCATAAAAATTATGAGCATATCCTTGTTTTGCTTTCGAATCTCCTTTGCAGTCTCCATACCATTTTTCCCGGGCATATCAACATCAAGAAAAAGTACATTTATACTGTTAAAATTAGCTTCAAGCAGCATATCACCATTCTCAAAAACATCAATAGTAAAATCTATCGTTCTTGCAAAATAGTATTTCTGAATTTTATCCCTCAGAATCTCACAAATTTTCTTTTCGTCATCACAAATAGCAATCCTCATTTACAGCCTCTCTTCCAATTGCTAATTCAACAATGCTTTCTGACGTGCCTTATTATCATACATTCTTTTATCTGCTTCTTTCAATACCTCATCCTCAGGAATATCAAGACTGTCTCTAAGTGCTCCGCCTACAGCCAGTCCTGTTTTAATCTCCTTTATCTCAAAGCTTTCTCTGCTGCTGTTAATTCGATCTATTAACGTTTCATGTACCTGCCGACTGCATGATGGAGTTATAATCAAAAATTCATCGCCGCCCCATCGTATCACTATAGATTTATCTGACACAACATCTTTTAAAATCTCTGCTGCCTCACAGATATAGTTATCACCGGCTTTATGTCCATACCTGTCATTTACCTTTTTCAGATTATTACAGTCACATATTATATAGCTGCACGGCAGGCTTTCTGAATTGTCAAAGTCATATTTTGCTGTATAATTGCGGTTATAAAAGCCTGTAAGACTGTCATACAAGCTCAGCTGCTCGTATTTTTCACGAAGCTGCATCAGTTCGGTCACATCATTGCAGATGCCGCATATGCCAATAATTTCCTTATTATCATTATAAATTGGATTCTTGATAATTTCCATATAAAATTTTTGACCATGACATACTACCAAATCAATCGTATGTGTGTGTATTCCGTGCTTTAGAATTTCCATATCCTCTTCATGATACCGCCTGCCAAGCTTCTTATCATACTGGATTTCCATATCGGTTTTGCCTATAATAGTGCCTTCATCCCCGGCATTCACACGGTCACATAATCTTGTCGCAAAAGCATACTTTCCTTCTGCATCCTTTATAAACAAAGTCTCCGGCATTGCTGCAAAAATCTCTTTCATGTAAGGTGTATACTCTTCTTTTATCTCCATACATCCATCTTCCTTTTTTTCTTATCCGCATACATTCTTTGATCCGCTTTCTCGATTATTTCAGACTCAGATATAGCCATATCATGCCGCACGCAGTATCCCAGCGCAATGTTCATGTATGGTGATTCACACTGTTTTTTTAACTGTCTGTAGTTTATTTCATCTACTATAGCCTGACAGTCTGCTTCGTCACAATTGGGAATAACAGCCAAAAACTCGTCTCCACCATAGCGTATGCATATTCCCTCCGTTGGAACAGATGCCTTTAAAATATCCGCGGTCTCACGAATATAAATATCACCATCACAATGCCCCAGCCTGTCATTTACTCCCTTTAAATCATTACAATCACACATGATGTATGCACATGGCAGGTTTTCCTGTTTGTTAAAATCAAATTTAAGCAGATAGTTTCTGTTATAAATCCCTGTCAATTTGTCATAAAATGTGAGAGTCTCAAAGTTTTTCTTTAATGTCATAAGCTCTGTAACATCCATTACCACTCCGCACACACCAATCACTTCCCCATTTATACAAACAGGATTCTTGGAGATTTCCTTGTATATTTTTCTTCCGCCTTGCTCCAGCTCTGAATAAAAATGATAGGATTCTCCGGTTTCTATAATTTTCCTATCCTGTTCATAGTATTCCTTGCCTAATGCACTATCATATTGTATATCCATATCTGTTTTTCCCAGAATGGAGTGTTCTTTACCTCCATCAACGAGGCTCTCCACCTCTGATGTGTATATATACCTGCCTTCTTTATCCTTCGCAAATAAAATTACCGGTATCTGATTATACTTATATGCATATTGAAGCAGCTCATCTGCCGAATATTTCCTGCTTGAGGCATCCATAATATCCCTCCCTGTGCAAATCTGTCTTATAAAAAATCATATTTAACCAACTTTATATTATCAGATTTTCGAAAACTATTTGCAGCAACAGGATGAATGGACACATTTACAGGATAAATGGTTTTCTTTAAACACCTATTATTCGTCTTTTCGTTTTAATTATACGATTATACATATTATTTTACAACAATTTTCTTTACTATAATTAACGCAAATACGTACTTTAAGTGAAAGCAATGGTGATATTTATGATAAATGTATTGGATAGAATTACAGAACTCAGAAACAACAAAAAATGGACTGAATATCAGCTCGCCGAGTATTCTGGGCTAACACAGTCCACTATATCATCATGGTATAGAAAGCAGATGCTGCCAACTATACCATCTCTCATTAAAATATGTGATGCTTTTGGCATCACGATATCACAATTTTTCTGTGAAAACAGCGGAACCCCTGTTCATCTTACAGATAAGCAAAATACTCTTTTAGAAGCTTCCTCGAAGCTAAACAATGAACAATATAACGCACTTATAGCTTTCCTGGAAAAATTATAATTTTCATCTTTTTATAGTAAATCTATTTTCTTAATGCATGGGTCCTGTCTTTTTCATCATACATCGCATTATCTGCCCTTCTGAAAACAGTTTCAAAATCATCGGAGCATTTTGCAAATATGCATCCTACACTGCCAGACACAGGCGGAAAATCAGGAATATCATCTATTCTCAGCCTGAAGTTATCCTGAACCTTTTTCTTTAAATCCGTGACCGTTTCTTCTGATAGGACATTCTTTACCAGTACCATAAATTCATCTCCACCGATTCTTCCGATTATCGCATCCTCATCGGCAAAAGCTGCTTTAAGATATTCAGCCGTTTTAATTAAAATGGTATCTCCACTCTGATGTCCATACTGATCATTTACTTCTTTAAAATAGTTCAAGTCTATCATAAATAAAGCTATATGTTCGTCAGCATGTAACTTCATGTACTCTCTTACATTAAAATTAAACGCTCCCTTATTTAATATTCCTGTAAGTGCATCTGTTTCGGCACTGCTTTTTTCATCGGTAATATCTAAAACAACAGCAAATATATGTCTGTTTCCCTTTGAATCTTTTATAATATTCATACTGTCCGATACCCAGATAATATCGCCTCGCTTACTTACAATCCTGTACGATACGACTGTCTCAGACATAGTTCTAAGGAGGCGTTCAATTGCTGCTACAAACGTGCTCCTGTCCGCCTCATAGACAAAGCCGGTATATTTACCATTATAGAGCTCATCAATTTCTTCCATTGTATATCCTGTGATATCTGTAAAACCCTTGCTGATGTAGTACACCCTCAATTCAGGATCAACAACACAGTGATGCACTCCTCCAGGAATACTTTTAATATATGTGTCCAATGATATCTGTAAGTCTGATAACTCGCCTGCCAGCCGGTCGTTTGTGATTTTTAACAATGTACTGAAAACATACACACTTATAAATACAAACACTGCTCCCCAGAACATAATCTGAGCCATTATATTTAATTGGATTGAATTTTCGCCCTTATTATTCAGGCTTATGCCAACATACCCGACTACAAATAATATAAGAAGTGCTATGTATAAATACCCTACTATATTTAAATTCTTTTTCTTTAGCTGATCACCGTTTTTGGAATTTTTTAATATGAAAAATACACGAATCACATATAGTACATTAATAATCATCAGTACCATAGCTAAGACTTCAAATAATATATGCATAATAACCACCTCTTCAAAATAATCACCCTGATACAAAATATCAAAAATGGAAATTTATTTTGATTTTCCAATTTTAACCAACTTTATATTATCAGATTTTCGAAAACCATTTGCAGCAACAGGATGAATGGACATATTTACAGGATAAATGGTTTTACGCTTTGCCTCATACATTCTGCAATCAGCAATTCTATGTGCTTTATTTTCCAAATTTTTCTTTTTCACATCTTAACACACAAAAACGGTTAAAAAAAGAACAAATTAATCCCGAATGGCTTATGTATCTATTAAAAACCATTCGGGATTATTATTCCACACAGTGACTATTGTTTATTTCACATAATTATTTCAGCTTCCAGCTTACAGCCTGTTCCCTGGCACCTACAAATCTCCTATAGATACCCTCCTGCTGCATCAGCTGCTCATGTGTGCCCTGCTGCACGATTCTGCCCTTGTCAACAACTACTATCCGGTCTGCATGTCTGACAGTTTTTAATCTGTGGGCAATCATGATGATAGTTTTTTCCTTTGTAAGTGCAGCTACCGCATCCATCAGTTCCTTTTCATTCTCCGGATCCACATTGGCTGTTGCCTCATCCAGGATGACGATTGGAGCATCCTTCATGATAGCTCGTGCAATGGAAATACGCTGCTTCTGCCCTCCGGAGAGCGTGGAACCGCCTTCTGCGATCACGGTATTATAGCCATCCGGAAGCTGACTGATAAAGTCATGGCAGCATGCTTTCTTAGCAGCTTCTACAACCTCCTCATGTGTTGCATCCTGACGGCCGAATTTAATATTGTTTTCAATCGTATCAGCAAACAGATAAACTGTCTGAAATACAAATGAGAAGTTGCTCATCAGACTGTTCATGCTGTATTCCTTCACATCCACTCCGCCAAGTGTAACTCTGCCGTCATCTACGTCCCAGAATCTTGCAATCAGGTTGCACAATGTGGATTTTCCACCACCGGATGGACCAACGATTGCCGTTGTGGTCCTTTGTGGAATAGAAAGCGATACATCATCTATGATTTTTCTCTTCTCATATGAAAAAGAAACATGCTCAAGCTCTATGTCACAGCTTTGCGGCTTGATTTCTTTTCCGTCAATGTCCATCGTATCAAGCTCCAAGATTGCATTTGCTTTATCAACGCACACACTTACCACATGTAAAAGTGAAGAGTAGTTTCCGGCACACTCAAGACTTGAATAAAGCATAAATGCTGCGATTGTCATACCAATCGCATAGACTGCACTCATGGTTTCGTTTATATAAAATGCTGCACTACAGATTACAATAACCGCTCCTGTGATTTTAGTCACCGCGCCCTGCAAAAAATGATAAGGCACGAACAAAAGCTCCATCCTGGTATTTATTTCTGCGCACGCTTCGTTTGCAGCATTGAGCCGTTTTGCCTGTTTTCCCAGCAGGTTATAGGATTTCACTTCTGATATTCCCTGGATATATTCCATAATCTGACTGATCAGCTCAGTATCACACAGGACCTTTTTCTCTGAGGCACTCTTGCCTGATTTTTGCATGATTGAATTGATCATAAAGAAAATGACTACTCCGGCCGCTGATAACAAACCAATTCTCCAGTCAAAAACAAGTATCATAAGGACGATCATTGCGGTTTCCAGAATCCCCTGAGTCGTCAGCATCACTACTCTTGCAGCAATGTCACCGAGCATTTCCATGGTATTTGTCGTAACAGAAGAAATCTCACCGATGCTGTTGGAATTAAAATATCCCATCGGAAGATAACGAAGATGTTCAGCAATTTTTATCCTCATAAAGGCACTTGCATTATACCCGCCCTCAGTCTGCAGCACGCTTGAAAATCTCTTGCATATAATATCAATCACAATAGAAATTACCATGATTGCAATCGAACCGCCGATATATTTGCCCATAGCTTCTTTATTTATCAGTCCAATCAGTATGTACATAATTGCCGGTATTTTCATCGCAGAGGCAAGCGCTTCCACGAGACCTATTACTATAGACAGCTTGAATTTATTTCCATTTTCCCTGCCGGAAAACTTAAAAAACTTTGCCAGAATCTCAAACATATTATTCGCCCTCCTTTGCGGTATCTTTTACAGAAATATGTGCATTCCACATTTCTTTATAAAGCGGGCATGATGCAAGAAGCTCATCATGTGTGCCATGTGCTGCTACATTTCCATCATTTACAACGAAAATCTGATCGCTGTCTTTGACTGTTGAAAGTCGGTGTGCAATGACTATAAGCGTCTTTCCTGCGACAAGCTTTGCAATGGAATTCTGCAGGATTGCCTCATTCTCAGGATCAGTGTATGCGGTTGCCTCATCAAGGATAACGATTGGTGCATCCTTAAGCATCGCTCTTGCAATAGAGATACGCTGTCTCTCTCCTCCCGAAAGGTGTCCTCCGGCGCCTCCGACAATTGTATCAAACCCATTCTCAAGCTGCATAATAAAGTCATAGCAGCCACTCTTTTTAGTCACTTCAATAATCTGTTCATCTGTCACATCCGGATTACCCTGTCTGATATTTTCTCTGACTGACTCATTGAAGAGATAATTGTCCTGCGCCACATATGCGATTTTTCTGTTAAAATCTGTAAGTGACATCTGTTTGATGTCCACCCCGCCAATCTGTATACTTCCGCTATTTACGTCCCAAAGAGAAGCAATCAGCTTTGCAATTGTGGATTTACCGCTTCCTGACGGTCCAACAATTGCATTGACCGTGCCAGCCTCAAGCTTCATATTCACTCCATGCAGGATTTCCTTTTCATGGTAGCCAAACCTCACATCTGTAAGTGTGATGGAATTATCCTTTGGAACCGCTGCACTCTTTTTGGGTCTCTTTAGCTCAGGCTGTTCAAGGATTCCAACCACCTCATCTACAATCACACCGATTTTTCCAAGGTCATCGGTATAGGAGCCTACTGTGATAAGAGGTCCGACAATTCCAAGAGACAAAATGATACACATAATAAAGCCTGAGATCGTTAATGTGCCGTTTTCCACGTAATGCGCTCCAAACGGCAGAACTGTAAGCAATGTATAAGGTGTCACGACCATCATCAGCGCATGAAAGATAGAACAGCGCTTCATCCAGGAAATAAATGAATCTGCATATGCCATAGCTGCCTTTGTGAATTTGGCATAAGAACTCTCTGTTTTTCCAAATGCCTTGATCACTTCGATTCCATCAATATATTCCACTGCTGCATCGTTCAAATCCTTCGTTGTCTTGACCGTTCTTTCAAAGCTCGGTTTATAATCAATCATCATTCCAAAATAAGAAAGAAATCCAACTACAACCGGCACTAATGACCAGAGCGCCAGCCTCCAGTCTGTCATGAAGAAATAAATCAGGATAATGACTGGCGCCAGCAAATTGGATGTAAATTCCGGTACAATATGTGCCAGCGTCGTTTCAATACTGTCTATTCTTTCTACCAGAATGTTTTTGAATGTGCCGGAGGATGTATCCTTTACATATCCAAGCGGCACCCTTGCCAGCTTTTCACAGCAGGCTTTTCTTATATTTGCAAGCACTGTAAATGTCGCTTTATGCGAAAGCGCTGTCGAGAGCGAATGAAACAGCTCTGCAATGACAAATGACAGCGCAATCCATACTGCCTTAATCATGTATTCCGTAAAATTTTTATTTCCGTCCAGAAACAGCTTTACCACGTCTGCGATAATAAAATACGGTATTATCTTGAATACAACATTTAACACCGCGAGCACAACGCTCCACACATAAGCACTTCTTTTTTGTCCGGCCCACTCCAGTATCCAACTGCCTGCAGACCTCTTCTTTTCCTTCATACGAACACACTCCTTATCTACTTAATTCGTTAACAAGTTTCATATTTGCCCGAACTGAATCGGCTTATTTAAAATTGTCGGTTTTAATTAACTTATTTAAATTAGCTTAAACAAACCGCTATGTAATAAACAAGGTGGCCGACCGGCACTGGCCACCTTATATTATTATCCTGAAAAATACTTATTTATCTTCCGCCGGGAATTTGATATTCCACAATCGCTCCCATTCCGTAACAGCATTTCTCACCCGGCGGTCAATATCCAGACGCGCACTGCGGCACTCTTTTGGATATTTTCTTGCTGCCTGAAACACCAGCTTCATAAAAAGACCTGAGCCAATCGGGAGCATTGTCTTTAGCATACTCTCCGGAAAAACGAAATGGGTTCCATGCTCATAAATAACAGACTCCAACCTGCATGTGTGTGGATATTCTTTCATACGTTGCTTCATACGGCGGATATATTTCGCAGTATCCCACAATACATCATCTTCAGCACCAATCAGCAATACTGTTCCATGGATTTTTTCAATCTTGATCATCTCGTCTTCTTTGATTGGATGAGTCTTTTCCGAATCATCAAACAGTTTTCTCGAATTAATCATATCACCGGTACGCTTCGTTTCTTTCTCAATTACATGCCAATAATCCGGATGTTTGTAGCAAAACGGCATGTATGGAAGTGGTTCTCCTTTATACGAAAAAAGAGATTCTCCCTCAATCGGCCATTCCTTACAGCCATCTTTTTTGCCCTGCATAAATCCCTGCCAGACAAAGTCACTCGGTGTCAGACCAATCGTCAATGTAATATCCTCAAAATAAGAAGCGGCAGTCAAAGCAAGTGTTCCTGTTGTAGATGCCCCGACAATTCCTATCTTTTGATTACCATGCGCTTTTAACCAATTGATTGCTTTCTCTATACTCTCCAGCGGATAATTATGATGTCCGTAATCCTTTTTTCCGGGTGACATTGTCATCACATTCACGCCGAGTTTATGTAGCCATTTCACGGATGTACGCGCCAGATAATCCTCCGAATCATCCCCGATCATTGCAATCATTGCACAGTCTGAGTCTGTTTTACATTTCCAATATGCTCCATAAAACCCATCTGTTTCCACATCAAAATGCCTTTTCTTCATATGTATCATCTCCTTAATATCATCTACATAGGTTTCTGTTGCTCTTGCATACAAATTCTATGCCATTGTTTCCGGCACTACTATAAATTGTCATTATGTACATTAGTTGTGACTAACTCTCGTTTTCTAAAAAACCGTGTGAAAACAAAACTGTAATTTCACACGGTTTCTTCTCTTATACATTCAGTATATCACTTTTATCCGGTTTATCAACTTGAAAAAATCGAAGTCCTCTGCTGTATACATCACTTTGTATTTCATATTCCAAATTCCCGTTTCATTTCGGCTTCAACTTCATCTGCTGAACACACTCTGCCAGCCTTAATATCTTCCATACCTTTCTCTATTTCTGCATTGAACTGTTCCTTTGTCAGAGTTCTAAATGCAACAGGCTCAACACGTGCAAATACATTTGCTGTTCTGGCATCCTTTACCTGTCCTGCCTCTATCTGCTTTTCAGATATCTCTATATCTCTGTACATGGCAATCTGTCTCATTGTTGACTCATAAACCTCCATGCTCATAATCACCATATCGCCATAGCCATTTTTAGTAACATAAATTGGCTCCTCCGTCTTATGACACATATCAGATATCTCCGATGTATTCTTCAAGTCTTTAATAGGAATTATCTGTGGCATAATATATCCCCCTTGTTTATGACCTAATTATACCATAATTACGCCCTTTTTAACCCAATTATTGTTTATTTGAATGCATGAGCCCTATCTCTTTCATCGCACGCTTTGCCTCATACATTCTGCAATCAGCAATTCTATGTGCCTCATTACTCTTCAATTTTCATCATAACCTTACACTGCTTTTTATAGCATGCGATTCCGTATTTTATAATCTTGTGGATTCCTTCCTGCTCCAAAGCGTCTGTATATCTGACGTCTGTAATCTGCCCAAGCGCATTCTCGCATTCTTTCTCCAGATTTCCGTCAGATGCATATTTTACCTCTATGACAATTCCAATGTCTTCATCTTCGATACGAATTAAAATATCACTGAATCCATCTCCGGATTCCCGGTTTGACATTACAGACCAGTTTTCTTTAAATCCCAAAATCCCAAGAAGCAATCCATGATAGAAGTTCTCTTTCGTTGGTTTTTTCACAAAAGTATCTCTGATACTGATTGTTTTCTTCATATAATCAGTAAAAATACCTTCGACTTTTTCCGGATTTTGTTTTAATAATGCATCACAAAATTCACCAACAGTTTTTCCATCATCTTTAATGCTTTCTTTAAACATCTTTAAGATATGGTTCGTAATGATATTTCTAATCTCTCTGTTTGGAATTACCAGATTATATCTGTCTCCGTCAGGCTCACCCCTTTGTGTCAGATACCCGGTCATAAAGAGTGTACTCCACAGATTATCGATAGAAGAATACAATTCTTTGTAGGTCAGCTCCGGATTAATTTCTTTCTGGACAATCCCGCCATTCACCAATTGTTCCAGTTCCATTTTTGTCAGTTTATGTGGCTCATTTACGCTTTCGATAAAATGACTGATCACACTGTTTCCACTTGTATTCGCCCAGTAATTCTTAGGAGCAAGCCTTTGATCTGTACGATGATCACTGCAGAAATTAATCACGTCCCACGGACAATAAACCTCTACATCTCCAAAACGATAACCATCGTACCATGCTTTTACTGTCTCATAATATTCTTCCTGCCCATAATACTTAAGAAGCTCTCTTACTTCATCATCTGTAAATCCAAATGTCTCATCAAAGCTTTTATCTGTAATTGAATAAATTTTAAAATTATTAAGACCGGTAAAAATACTTTCCTTTGCAACGCGAAGACACCCTGTTAAGATTGCAAATTTCAGGCTTTTATTCGTCTTCAAACCATTCTCAAACAAATTACGGATAAGTAGTACCATCTCATCATAGTAGCCATTTTCATTTGCTTTTGCCAGAGGAACATCATATTCATCAATGAGCACAATCACCTTCTTATCATAATGCTTCTCCAGTAATTCTGTGAGTTCTCTGATGCTATATACCAGTGAATCATTTGACATTTCTTTAGTCTTCAGTTGCTTTAACAGTTCCTGATCTGTCTCATCAAGCTTTGGGCTCTCGGAAAGAAATGACAATCTGCGTGCTTCTTCATTGATTGTTTTAACCAGAAAGCCTCGTGCTTCCTCATAAGTAGTACCATTAATCCCTTTCAGACTAATAGAAACCACCGGATATTTTCCCTGATATTCTTCACATAACTTAAAATTCTTTGAAATCTCTAATCCATCAAATAATGTCTTTTCACTTCCAATTTCAAAGAAACTCTGAAACATACTCATATTCAAGGATTTTCCAAAGCGTCTTGGACGTGTAAAAAGATTTACTTCTCCCCATTGTGCAAGCAATTGTTCAATCAATCGGGTCTTATCTACATAATAAAAATCTTCCTGTCGAATCTTTTCAAAATCTTCAATTCCGATCGGAAGTTTCTTTAATTCAGCCATTTGCATCCCCCTTTCAACCTAAAACAGGATCCATGCTATCGTTGTTTTTAATGATAACATGAATCCTGTTTTCTGCCAAGTAATGATATTTATACAGCTTCCTCTTTCACCGGCGCTTTCACTGACATAAATCTATAAAATACAGCACAAAATACCAACGCAAAAACGACTCCAAACACATTCTGAATCACTCTGAGGCTGACTGCTCCCTTTAACCCATAGCTCTCTGCTGCTATAGCCAGGGCACCAAATGTATTAAAAACTGCCTGCCAGCCGTATTGTGCCGATAATCCCACGCCGATTCCGCCTAAGATTCCTATGTACGCATAGATTGATGGCGGAAGCAGGAAGTATAACACCGTGAAGCATATAACCCCGGCGATATTACCGACAATCCTTTTTCTGACTCTGTACTGCATATCCTCCATAAACGGCAGGATGGCAGACATAGCTGCAATACCTGCCCACATTGCACGCGGCATGTTGCAAAGCTGTGCAATACAAAGAACCAACGGTACACATAGTATCTGGCACAGCTGCCATTTCGTTCGTGATGAAGAAAGGTCAAACTCCTTAATTACGGCTTTCATAGTTCTTTTATAGACTCTGTTTTTATGATTTCTGTAAAATACCATACATGTGAGGGCAGCGCCTACAGCCATTCCTGCTATTCGAAGCATATAGCTTTTTCCTGTTACATCATATCCATATAACAATAAATAACCAAGAACCAGTGTAGATTGATTAAACATAAACGGATTATGGCATCCGAACAGAATCAGCACTGCAAGAGCCGCAATGTTTATAAGCAGTGCCGGAAGCGCTGAAAGCTGATTTGCCAGATGCGGGCATACTGTCATAATTACAAAGAAAAATGCCAAAAGCCATGTGGAATGTCGGGTATGGATTCCCAGATCAGCGTTGCGAAATACCATAACGCATAATAAAACCACTACTCCCACAATGCTGTTATCCTTTCCCAATATGATGCTTGAGGCAGTGACAAAGGCAAAGCAAAATACCATTGTGACAGCTATCTTCACCATATATACAAACGTATGGTATAGTTTTTCTTTCATTGTTTTACTGTTTTTCAACAGGCCTTTGGAGCCTGCCTGATTTAACTGCAGTTCCTGATAAAATGTCATGTAAATTCTCCTATCTTTTATCTTATTATTTTATTATTGTAAATATCATGTTCTGAATAGCTACTCATTATAATTATTTATTGGCAGTTGTACTACAAATCTGCATCCTCCGTATTCCCGGTTTTCAGCTTTGATTGTTCCACCGGCGATGTCTACAATTCTTTTCACAAGAGCCAGACCAAGGCCGTTTCCTTCTGCCTTATGAGAACCATCCACCTGATAAAACTTATCAAATATTCTGGCTTTTGCATCATCCGCTATTCCCGGTCCCTCGTCTTCCAGAATAAACTGTACAGAGTCATTTTCATGCCTTAGAAACATGGTGATAATCCCATTTTGGGGACTAAACTTGATTGCATTATCCAAAAGATTCATCCAGATATGCATAAAAAGACCTTCATTTCCAACATATCTTACTTCCTCCATCTCCACCTGAAAGCCAATTCCTTTTTCAGTCCATTTATCCTCCAATGAGAGAAATGCCTGACGGATTTGTTCATCCAGACGATATTCGGTTTTTTTCATTGGAATATTCTGATTTTCCAGCCTTGATAACAATAAAATATTTCCAACAAGACCTGAAAGCCTTTGAGTATTAAACAGGATTTTTTCTACATACCCCTCCTGCTCCTGTGACAGCTCATCTCCCTGGAGCAGCATCGTATAGCCTTCAATTGCATTGATTGGTGTCTTGAATTCATGGGAAACATTGGATACAAAATCCATTTGCAACATCTCTGTTGCACGAAGCTCTTTTGTCATGACATTAAAGCTCTGATAGGATTCTCCAATCTCGGCTATGCGACTGTTTGTTTCCAGATGCTGTTCAAAATCTCCCTGGGAAACTGCTTTCATTGCTTTACTGAGCCTGGTAATCGGCTCCAGCAGCCTTGCATTGATAAATGATGTAATAAGTCCTGCTATCAATGTATTAAAAATCAAAAGCCAGCCAAGTCCCGGTATTTTCCCGGGCAAATCCAAAAAATGATTCAAAAACGCAAACAACAGGGCTGATATCAGCATAGAAAATGCAAGTGCCAGCCATATTGCACCGGTCAGACATGAGCGGATACGCAATTCCTTTTTCTTTTTATGTTCCATTATTTTTTCACCACCTTGTATCCCAGACCACGCATTGTTACAATTTCAATGTCCGGATTTTCCTTAAAACGTTCCCTGATTCTTCCTATATGTACCTCTATCGTATGCGGGTCTGCCTCCGTCTCATATCCCCATACCTCATCCATTAGCTGCTGCTTCGTAAATGTTCTGCCTGGTGAAGCTGCCAGCTTGTATAAAAGCAGGAATTCTTTTTTGGGCAGGACAAGCGTTTCATCGCTGGTCACAACTGTCATTGCATCATAATCAAGCTCGGTTGAACCAATCACAATTTTGTGTTCGTTCAGTATCTGTGCACGGCGAAGCAGTGCCCCTACCCTTAAAACCATTAAAATAAATGAACCACTTATTCCTGGAATTACCATTGCAGAACTTGCAATAAATCCCATTACTAATAAAAGTATATAATCTATTATTCCCATATTAGTAAATGATATTTCTATTAAACCTGTTTTTAAAAAGTTTAAAGAAATAACAAAGAAAAATACAACAAAGAATATTAAATAATTTGTTTTACTGCCTTTTCCTCTTATTTTTTTCATAATTAAGGATACTACACCAAATATAAGACCAATAAACAAACATAATGTTTGTGCCTTATAATTAGTTAAAGCATAGGTAACAAGTTTACTTGTTGATACAATTGCCACTAAAATACCAAGAGCAATTGGTAAAAGTTTTGAAAAGTTACCTTTTATGTCCTTAAAGAAATTAACAATTGATGACAGTATAAGTTCATATACTCCCATAGATACTGCCATTGTTCCTCCAGATACACCTGGAATAACATTAGCTACTCCTAAAATAAAGCCCTTAATAAAATTAATCAATCCAATTTTAACTGGATTATCTTTGCTTACAACACCCATCTTATAAATCCTCCATAAACCATAATTTTAATTTGTACGTTGTTTTTAGGCCTTCATCTACTTTAACAATTTTATAAACAATATTATCATATTTTGTTACTTCAATATTATTACCATTTTGTTTAGTTTTATATGATTCTTTTTTAACTACATATATTGGATTTTTTTTGTTTGTTATATTTTGAAAATTAAAATATCCTAAAAT
>OQVN01000269.1_pt1 | contig 20821 bp, 18 predicted proteins | sample 1691621 | NCBI WGS metagenome assembly OQVN01 (sample SAMN03418278, study PRJEB22391) | human gut metagenome | biome: human-gut; feature: organic feature; material: feces | host: Homo sapiens | place: Tanzania | collected 2013-01 | reverse complement strand
TTTGTTTTTTTGTGGTAATTAAAATTCTAAAGAATTACGCCTTTTTTGTAAATTTTTTTATAACTCGAAATTCGACCTAATAAAATAAATGTCTTCCTAAATTCAAGCATTGTTCCTTTTTATGCGCAACTGTTGCTCAATTTTTCATTTTTCCTAATGCACAGACTTTCCCTTGCAAGAAAAAAACTTGACATCTGCCATTTGTGAACTTAAACTGATTTTTAAGATTCCGCAGAAAATGCAAATCTTTTAAAACACACAAACCAACTCAAGGAGGCTTTTTAATGGAAAAGTTTTCAAACATACCGGAAGTCAAGCTCGGAATAATCGCAGTAAGCCGGGACTGCTTTGTAATTTCACTTTCTGAAAAAAGAAGAGCGGCAATCGTAAAGGCATTCGGCTCAAAAGGAAGCCTTTATGAAGCAAAGACAACTGTAGAAAACGAATGCGACATGCTGAAGGCGGTTGAAGAAGTAAAACAGGCTGGCTGCAATGCTCTTGTTGTTTTCCTCGGAAACTTCGGACCGGAAACTCCAGAAACTCAAATCGCGCAGAAATTTGACGGACCTTGCATGTTTGTTGCCGCCGCTGAAGAAACTCAGAACGATCTTATAAACGGACGCGGAGACGCTTACTGCGGAATGCTGAACTGCTCATACAATTTGAACTTGCGTAAAATTCCTGCCGTAATTCCAGAATATCCAGTTGGAACAGCAGACGACATCGTAAAAATGATTGAAGAATTTATTCCTGTCGCACGCGCAATAATCGGTCTTAAAAATCTTAAGCTTATCACATTCGGACCGCGCCCTCAGGACTTTTTTGCTTGCAATGCGCCAATCAAAGGACTTTACGACATCGGAGTTGAAATTCAGGAAAATTCGGAACTTGACCTTCTTGTTGCATACCGCGCCCACAAAGACGACAAAAGAATTCCAGAAGTTGTCGCCGACATGGAAAAAGAACTTGGTTCAGGCGGAAACAACTTCCCGGATCTTCTTCCACGCATGGCGCAGTTTGAGCTTACACTTCTTGACTGGATTGAAGCAAACAAGGGCTGCAAAAAATATGCGGTTCTTGCGGACAAATGCTGGCCGGCATTTCCTAAGGAATTCGGATTTGAGCCTTGCTATGTAAACAGCCGCCTTGCTTCCCGCGGAATTCCAGTTGCCTGCGAAGTTGATATTTATGGCGCGCTTTCTGAATATATCGGAACTTGCATTTCAGGCGCTCCCGTTACTCTTCTTGACATCAACAATTCTGTTCCGCAAGATATGTACGATGAAAGCATCAAGGGAAAATTCTCTTATCCTTATGTTCTCAACGACACGTTCATGGCATTCCATTGCGGAAACACACCTTTCTGCTGCATGAACAAGGCTTGCAATCCTGGAGTCAAGTACCAGCTGATTCAGCACAGACTTCTTGAGCCAAAAGATTCCACGCCGGACTTTACACGCGGAACTTTGGAAGGCGACATAATGCCAGGTCCAATCACATTCTTCAGATTGCAGTCAACTCCAGATACAAAGCTTCAGGCTTACATTGCGCATGGTGAAATTCTTCCGGTTGCAACTCGCTCATTCGGCGGAATCGGTGTATTTGCAATTCCTGAAATGGGAAGATTCTACCGCCACGTTCTTATCCAGAAAAATTATCCGCACCACGGCGCAGTTGCTTTCGGCCACTACGGAAAAGCACTGTTTACACTTTTCAAGTATCTTGGAATTCCTGATGTTGCGTACAATCAGCCAAAGGGAACTTTGTATCCATCAGAAAATCCTTTTAACTAATATGCAATTTAGCATTTAGTTTAGAGTGCAAAAAAAATCCGTCTGTGTTTGCGCAGGCGGATTTTCTGTTTTATGTAAACATTCTTATTTCTACTTCTGACCGTAGTAGGCGTTCGGGCCGTGTTTTCTCATGTAGTGCTTTTCGATGATATAGTCCGGCAGTGTCTGCTGTGACGGATTAATCTGGAGTGTGTTCATGGCCATGTGGCTCACTTCCTCAAGGACGGCGGCATTGTAGACGGCTTTGTCTGCGGTGGCTCCCCAGGCGAAAGGTCCGTGTCCGCCCACAAGAACCATGTTCACTTCATTCGGATTCAGCTTGAGAGAGCGGAAGTGGCTTACGATGAGATTTCCGGTTTCCTTCTCGTAGTCGTTCTGAACTGCCTTGCGGCTCAGATACGGCGTGCATGGAACTTCCGTCTGTATGTGGTCTGCGTGGGTTGTTCCGAAAAGTGGAACCGCCTTTACAGCCTGCGCCCAGCTCACCGCATAAGTTGAGTGCGTGTGGATTATTCCGCCGATTTTAGCTCCGTCGGCAACCGCAAATTCCCTGTAGAGGACAGCGTGCGTCGGAGTGTCGCTTGAAGGCCTAAGTTTTCCTTCAACGACATTTCCGTCAAGGTCAACAATCACCATGCTTTCGGGCGTAAGTTCCGGGTAAGGAACTCCCGAAGGCTTGATTGCAAACACGCCGGCCGCCTTGTCGAACGCGCTGACGTTTCCCCAAGTGTAGAGCGCAAGGTGCTGCGCCGGTATCTGCATATTCGCCTCGTAAGCTTCTCTCTGTAATTCCGTGTATTTTCCCATGAATTTTTCCTCCATTTGTTTTTGTGTCATTGCCAGGCATAGACCCGGTAATCTCTAAATAATTGCAATATATGCATTTAGATTTTCGAATCAAGCCCGAAAATGGCAGAAAAGACACTTATTGCCCCGATACTGATTATTTCACGTTTTCGACTGCGGTGCGTTCTGCTTTGAGCGCAGACTTGTAGCCTTCAAGCCATTTGTCAAATCCTGCGGCATCCGCTGCGTCCGGTTTTACGGTTTTCTTCTGCGCGTTCGCAAAAACTTCGGTTTCAAGCCAGTCGCCCAGATTTTTTCCCTTTGAGTCCGCGGTGTATGATGCAAGAAGCGCCATTCCCCAGGGACCGCCCTCGCCTGCTGTTTCCATCGCGCTGATCGGAGTGTGCATTGCCGCCGCCATCGTCTCAAGTCCCACACCTTCCGTCTTGAAGTATCCGCCGTGGCCAGTCATCGAGTCGATCTTAACGTTCTCGGCAAAAAGAACGTCCATTCCGAGCCTAAGCGTTGCGACCGCCGAATAAAGCTGGCTCCGCATGAAATTCGCAAGGTTCAGCTTTGAATCCTGGGAGCGCACAACCATCGGCCGTCCCTCGCTAAAATCCGTAACGCTTTCTCCCGAAATGTAGTTGACCGTATAAATTCCGCCCGCGTCCTTTTCTCCGTCCTTTGCGCAGCCTAGAATCGTGTCGTAAAGTTTTCCGGCATTGAATTGTGCGCCAAGAAGTTTTGCAGCCTCGCCAATCAGCTCGACCCACTTGTTGTATTCGGCGGTGCAGGTGTTCACGTGAACCATCGCAGTCGGCTTTCCGTCCGGAGTTGTAACAATGTCTATTATTCCAGGATATGCTTTTGAAAGAGCCTTCTCAAGAACGACCATCGCGAATACGGAAGTTCCCGCGGAAACGTTTCCTGTCCTGGGAGCAACCGCGTTTGTCGCCACCATTCCGGTTCCGGCGTCTCCTTCAGGAGGAGCGCACAAAATTCCGTCGCAAAGCTCACCTGTAGGGTCAAGCCACAATGCGCCTTCCTTTGTAAGCTTTCCGGCATCAGCCCCGGCAGGAAGCGTCTTCGGCAGAAGTTCCAGAAGTTTTTTCGCACTTCCCTTTCCTTCAACAAGAGAATCGAATTTTCCGGCCATGGACTTGTCGTAGCTTCCGGTCTGCGGATCAATCGGGAACATTCCGCTAGCGTCTCCAACTCCCAGAACTTTTTTTCCTGTCAGCATGAAATGCGCGTATCCTGCAAGCGTCGTAAAAAAATCCACCTGCGGAACGTGAGCTTCATTATTCAGAATCGCCTGATAATAATGCGAAATGCTCCACCGCTCCGGGCAAGGATAATTGAAAAGTTCCGTGAGTTTTTTTGAAGCCTCGCCTGTAATCGTGTTTCGCCAGGTTCTGAACGGAACAAGAAGATTGTTGTTCTTATCGAACGCAAGATAGCCGTGCATCATCGCGCTGATTCCGAGGGCCTTAAGATTTGAAAGCCTGACGCCGTATTTTTCAAGGACATCTTTTTTAAGTTCAGAATATGCCGCAACGATTCCATCGTGAATTTCTTCCAGACTGTACGTCCAGATTCCGTCCACAAGTGAATTTTCCCAAGTAAAGCCGCCCTGAGCGACCGGATTTTTTTCAGAATCAATAAGAACTGCCTTTATGCGCGTCGAACCGAATTCGATTCCAAGGACAGCCTGACCGTCTTCAATTTCTCTGGCAATATTTTCTTTCGTCATGTTTTACCTCTGATTTTATAGTAACTGACATTGCGAAAAAAACAAGTGGCGGTTTCCCCTAAAAAATGCCCAAAACTATCATCAAATACGAATTTCCGAACAAAATGATAGGAATGTCCAGAAATCGGGAACAAAAAAACTATTCCTTTCCTTGCGGTTAAGAGTGATAATCATAATCACAAGGGGTGCAGAGGACATCCTTAAATCCAAACACACAGAGGTGCAGAAATGAAAAAGAATTTAGTTTTGGCTGCTGTAATGGCAATGATGGTTCTTCCTACATTCGCGGCAAAATTGGTAAAAGTCGGAATCATCAACAATGACCCAAACGAATCAGGCTACCGCACTGCGAACGTCAACGACATGAAAAAGACATTCACAAAGAAGAACGGCTACAAACCGACTTTCTTCTACAGCCTTAAAAACGACGAGCAGATTGCCGCCGCACGCAAGATGGTTCAGGACGAAGTTGACTACCTTCTGATTTCCGCAGCAGGAACTTCAGGATGGACATCAGTTCTTAAGGACGCGCAGGATGCTGGAATCAAAGTAATTCTCTTTGACCGCACAATCGACGCTGACGAAAGCCTTTACGAAGCTTCAATCGTTTCCGACATGGCTCAGGAAGGAAAGACAGCCGTAAACTGGCTCGCAGGACAGAATCTCAAGGAATACAACATCATCCACATTCAGGGTGTTATGGGTTCAGCGGCACAGATCGGACGCTCAGGCGCGCTTGACGAGAAGGCAAAGGCAGAAAGCAACTGGAACATCGTTGCCCAGCAGACAGCAGAATGGAACGCGGAAAACGCACAGCAGATTGTTCAGGCTGTAATCGATTCAGGCAAAAAATTCAACGTAATCTACGCTGAAAACGACGACATGGCAAAAGGCGCGGTTGCTGCTCTTGACAAGGCGGGAATCTCTCACGGTGTGGGCAAAGACGTAATCGTAATGGGATTCGACTGCAACAAGTGGGCGCTTGAGGAGCTTCTTGCAAAGAGATGGAACTACGACGGCCAGTGCAATCCGTTCCAGGCTTCTTACATCGACGACATCATCAAGAACGGCGCAAAGCAGAAGACTGTCATCATGGACGAGAAAGGATTTGACGCTGCAACAATCACAAAGGCTGATGTCGCAAAATACGGTATCTAAGCGAAGTTATTACCGGATTCTTCGATAAACAACAGAAAAATTTGCTGGAGAATCCAATACCTTGGACACGGGGTTCGGATTACCTTGAAATCTGAATCCCGTGTTTTTTTTGGAGGCATAGCATGGAAGAAAAATCAGTTCTTGAAATGCGCGGAATACACAAGAAATTTCCCGGTGTATACGCATTGCAGAATATTGATTTTACTTTGCGTGAAGGCGAAATTCACGCTCTTATGGGAGAAAACGGAGCCGGAAAATCAACATTGATTAAGGTTCTGACAGGCGTACATCACAAGGATGAAGGCCAGGTTTTTGTAAAAGGAATCGGAGCGGTCAATATCCGTTCCCCTCAGGATGCCCAGAACGCAGGCATCTCGACAGTTTATCAGGAAATAACTCTCTGCCACAATCTCACCGTAGCGGAGAATATGTATATAGGAAGAACAAAAGGCCCGTTCACAAGCTGGAAAAAGATGAATGAGGGAGCCGAAAAAATTCTAAAGGATCTTGACATTCCGTGCGAGGCCGAGCAGCAGCTTTCAAGCTGTTCAATCGCCGTCCAGCAGATGGTCGCAATCGCGCGTGCCGTTGACATGGATTGCAAAATTCTCATTCTTGACGAGCCGACTTCTTCCCTTGACGATCAGGAAGTCCAGAAGCTTTTCCGCCTTATGAGAAATCTGCGCGCAAAGGGAGTCGGAATAATTTTCGTTACCCACTTTCTTGAGCAGGTTTACGAAATATGCGACAGAATCACCGTTCTGCGCGACGGACAGCTTGTGGGCGAATACGAAATCCGCGACCTTCCGCGCCTTGAGCTTGTATCAAAAATGCTCGGAAAATCAGTCGAGAATCTTGACAAGTCCTCAAAATCTGCAGAAGCTCCGGTATTCGCTGCGGATGAAGTTCCGGTCTACGAGGCGGAAAACCTTTCAAGCACCGGCGGCGTAAAACCGTTCAACTTCAAGATTTACAAAGGCGAGGTGAACGGATTCACAGGACTTCTCGGCTCGGGAAGAAGCGAGAGCGTGCGCGCGATATTCGGTGCGGACAAAGTTCTGGGCGGAAAAGTGAAAGTGAACGGAAAAAGCGTGAACATCACAAAACCGATCCATGCGATGAAAAACGGAATCAGCTATCTGCCTGAAGACAGAAAACGCGACGGCATAATCGGAGACCTTTCCGTGAGAGAAAACCTGATTCTTGCGCTTCAGGTGATGAGAGGATTCTTCAAACCGTTCAGCCGGGCGGAACAGGAAAAACTTGCGGACGAATACATCAAGCTTCTTGAGATAAAGACAGCTTCCGCGGAAACTCCGATAAAATCCCTTTCGGGCGGAAACCAGCAGAAAGTTCTTCTTGCGCGCGCCCTGCTCTCAAATCCGCAGTATCTGATTCTTGACGAGCCTACACGCGGAATCGACATCGGAACAAAAACGGAAATTCAGGAGCTTGTCCTGAAGCTTGCAAAGGAAGGCAAGAGCGTTACGTTCATCTCATCAGAAATCGACGAGATGCTCCGCACCTGCTCGCGTCTTATCGTCATGCGGGATCTCAAACAGGTCGGAGAGCTTTCCGGCGATGACCTGAACCAGACAAAAATCATGGAAACTATCGCAGGAGGAGAAAAACAATGACTTCTAAAAAAATCACGGACTTCCTTCTTGGACTTGTAAAAAAGCAGATTTTCATTCCGATTGCGGCGCTGCTGATTCTTGTAATATTCAACCTTGCCGCAGATCCTTCATTCTTCAAGATTACGCTCGGTCAGAACAGCGAAGGCTTCCCTGTTCTTTCAGGCTATCTGATTACGATTTTGGACAACGCTTCAGAGCTTGTGATTCTTGCGATTGGAATGACGCTTGTAACGGCTGCTTCCGGCGGACAGGATATTTCCGTGGGAGCTGGAATTGCGATTGCAGGCTCGGTGATTCTGCGTGTTCTTTGCGGAACGGATGCGCGCCCTGAAACACTTCAGGCTCCGATTTTCGTGGCATTTCTTGTCGGCTGCATTGTGAGCATGGCGTTCGGCGGATTCAACGGTGTTCTTGTATCGTACTTCAAGATTCAGCCGATGGTCGCAACTCTTATTCTTTTTACGGCCGGACGCTCAATCGCTGCTTGGATTAACGACAATGCGCTTCCGATTGTTGTGGAGCCTGTGTTCGGCTACTTCGGAAACTTTATTCCGGGAATTCCTGTTCCGACTCCGGTTTTCATCGCGATAATCTGCATAATAATCACGATGCTTGTTCTCAAATTCACGAACCTCGGTCTTTACACGCAGGCGGTGGGAATCAACAGCAACTCGTCAAGGCTTAACGGACTTGACCCTCAGTTCATCAAATTCATCACCTATGTGATTATGGGACTTTGCGTTGCGGTCGCCGGATTCATCAAAGTCTGCCGAATTTCTTCTATTAATTACTCCGTTATCGCAAAGGATATTGAAATGGATGCGATTCTTGCGGTCGCGCTCGGCGGAAATGCTTTGAGCGGCGGAAAATTCAATATGTGGGCTTCGATTCTCGGAGCTTACGTAATCCAGTTCCTTACGACAACGCTGTTCAAGTTCAATGTCGCTTCAACCGCGCTTCCGGCTTACAAGGCTGTCGTAGTCATCATTCTTGTTGTAATCAGCGCTCCGGTATTCCGCGAGAAAATGTCGCAGCTGGCAAAACAGATTTCCGGGGCAAGAAAACACGCTGTAGCGAATGGAGGCTGTTAAATGAACTTTCTAAACAAAAAAAGGCAGAACGATACTGTCCTTGCAAAAAGAAAACCGCTTTCAGACACGAACCTTCTTCTTGTGATTACGATTTCGGTATTTGTTGCGATGTATCTTCTTGCGGTCATTTTTCTAGGCGCAGGATTCAGGAAGCCTCAGACTTTCTTAAATCTGCTGAACGAGAACGCTTCGCTCATAGTTCTTTCGTGCGCGCTGAGCCTTGTAATGATTACCGGCGGAATCGACATTTCCGTGGGAACTGTAACAGCTCTTGTATGCATGTGCTGCGCAGTCCACCTTGACAAAAACGGCGGAACAATTGCGGGAGCGGTCATCTACGCGCTGATTATCGGAGTAAGCTTCGGACTTGTGCAGGGATTCCTTGTCGCCTTCCTTGACATTCAGCCGTTCATCGTCTCACTTGCGGGAATGTTCTTCGCAAAAGGAATGACGACAATCGTAAACGCGACTCAGTTCAACGTAAAGCATGAGGGATTCGTAAAGCTCATAGAAACAAGAATCTACGTTCCGGGCATGGGCTCGGTGAACAAGATCGGCAAGTATATTCCGGCTTATGTGGAACCTGGCGTTCTCGTGGCGCTCCTTGTTGTTGTGATTCTTTTCCTTGTGCTCAGGTGGACAAAACTCGGACGCAACTTCTATGCGGTGGGCGGAAACCAACAGAGCGCGAATATGCTCGGAATCAATGTTCCGATGACAAAATTCCTTGCGCACTTCATCTGCTCGGTTCTTGCGGCAATCGGCGGATTCGTATACTTCATGCACGTAGGCTCAGCATCTCCAAGCCATGCAAGCGGCTACGAAATGAACGCAATCGCATCTTCGATTATCGGCGGAACAATGCTCACGGGCGGAGTCGGAAACATCGCGGGAACTTTCTTCGGCGTGCTTTCACTTGCGACAATCAAGAACATCGTGTCCTCTCTCGGACTTGACGATGCCTGGTGGACAAACATCACGGTTGCTTTCATGATCTGTCTTTTCCTCCTTATTCAGAGCGTGGTTCTTTCAAGGAAGAATTCAAAGCAATAACCTGAATCTTTGTCAAACTTGGCGATTTGATACAAAATTATGGCTGCCCCTGAAAATTTGGAGCAGCCATTTTCATCGCCTTTTGGACATAGAAAATTGAAAGTCAGGCAAATTCTGCACTGACATTACATTCAATTTTAGTTTATAATTAAAATATCCATGAAAATAGATTTTGCCGGAGCATTTTACAAGAAAATCGAAGAATCCTCTTTTAAAATGAAATTTGTCTCAGGAACCAAGGAATGCGTCCTTCTTCATTTTTACAATCCCATGGTCATCACATTGGAAGGAAAACAGATTGAAACCCAGGCGAACGCGTGCATTCTTTACAAGCCCGGAACTCCGCAGATTTACTGGTGCAAGAACAACGAATTTGAAAACGACTACATAAAATTTCTTCCGGCGGACATGACTTTTTTTAATAACTTTCAGATTCCATTTGATGAAATTTTTTACGTGACCGATTCCGACATAATCAAGCGCGAGATGACGGACATCACTTACTTTCTGACGGAACGCTACGAAAACCATGACCACGAGCTTTTAGACCGCCTGTGCAAGGTTCTTTCCAACCTCCAGAACAACCGGCTTTATCCGAGCATAAAAACAAAGCGCGAAAGTGAAACCCGCTTCAGGCTGAATCAGCTGAGGAAAAAAGTTTCGGAAAATCCTGAAAAATGGACAGTTGACCTTATGGCGGACAATTTCTTTCTAACACGCTCGCATTTTTCGGTATTATATAAGAAGACTTTCGGAGTCACTCCGCAGACAGACATCCACTTTTTTGTGAACGAAAAAGCCCTCCGCCTCCTGAATACAACCGAACTCACAGTCCAGGAAATCTCCCAGAAATGCGGCTACAACGAATGCGAGAATTTCATCCGCGCCTTCAAGAAAATGAACGGCGTCTCTCCGCACCAGTACAGAAAACAAAAAGGGGAATAAAAAAAGCCGCGATGAAGCGAAAACGCCCTGCTACGTTTCTGAAAGAAAGTCGCTTGATAATCTCTTGCACTTTTTTAGACAAGATTGCCGTGTCAAGCACGGCAATGACAGTAAAATTACTGTTCTTATCAAAACTCGAAATTCGGGCTAAATAAAAAAAACTTCCTTAAAAGTTTTTCACTTCTAGGGAAGCTTTCGTTACGCAGATTTTACGCTGCTTTCAATTCTACTGGAGAAGAGAAAGAACGTTCTGTGAGCTCTGGTTTGCCTGAGCAAGCATCGCTGTTCCAGCCTGAGAAAGAACCTGGTTCTTTGTAAAGTCAACCATTTCCTTAGCCATGTCTGTGTCGCGGATGCGGCTCTCAGAAGCCTGAAGGTTTTCTGCACCAATATCAAGACCAACAACTGTCTTTTCAAGGCGGTTCTGATATGCACCAAGGTCTGCGCGCTGTTTGTTAATCTTCTTGATTGCTTCATCCAAAGTTCCGATTGCGCGGTTTGCTTCGTCTGGGCTTTCAAGAGTCATAATCTCTTCTGTTCCAACTGCGCGGAGTCCAAGAGCTGCTGCGCTCATTGTTCCAATATATACCTGTGTGCGCTGATCCATGTTTGCGCCAATGTGAAGCCACATAGAAGCTGTAACGCTGTTTTCACCTGTTGGGCGTGCAAAACGACCAGTAAGCATATTCATGCCGTTGAACTGTGCGCAAGAAGCAATGCGGTCAACTTCAGCGATGAGTGAAGAAACTTCAACCTGAATCTGCATACGATCTTCGTCAGTGTAGATTCCGTTGCTTGACTGAACTGCAAGCTCGCGGATGCGCTGGATAATATCTTCAGTTTCCTGAAGGTATCCTTCTGTTGTCTGGATAAAAGAAATGCCGTTCTTTGCGTTTGTAGAAGCCTGATTCAATCCACGAATCTGGGATCTCATTTTTTCTGAAACAGCAAGTCCAGAAGCATCATCACCGGCGCGGTTGATTTTCATTCCAGAAGAGAGTTTTTCCATGTTCTTCTGGTTGTTCAAATCAGTCAAACCCTGTGAACGCTGTGCAAACATTGCACTCATGTTGTGATTGATAACCATAATTTATCTCCTATGATCAAGATACTGGAGTTCTAAGCAAACATTTTGTGCCTGCTTCCCCTGCTTTGGGTTTACCACCCTATATTTTGATTGTCGGAGTTTGATTTTTTTACTTTAGATTTTTTTTCAGATAAAATACTATTTTTTTCCTTTGCAGCATGAATTGCAACCGGTTACAATAACGTGCTTTTTTCCTTCAGTTTTATTAAAAAGCCGGGCAACAAGATGTCCGTCTGCAAGAGAAATTTCTTTATGGCAAACAGGACAAATTCTTTTTAATCCAGGCTCAACTCGTGGATAGCAATGCGGACAGCCGTTTATCGTGCAAAGCTGATCCGGAACATTCATAGGTCTGTAAACTCTGCTGACCAAATCTTCACCCGGAAGAAGAGAAGAACCGCAAATTGGACACGAAACCAAAAGTCCTTTTTTCTGTGCATTTTCACTGCGGATTTTTCTAGCTTTAAGTTCTGAATTTTTATTTTCCAAGGATTTAAATTTTATATAAAGATTCAGCAAAAAAATTATAAGCGCAAAAACAGCAACGGCAATAAAATAAGTCAGCATAAAGGCATTATAAATTCTAAAAAACTTTATTTCAACAAAAAGCTGCCCAACTAAAACAAAAGGTTGTTTTTGATAAAACCACATGATATAATCGGAATGAGAATAAAAATATGACAAAAGTATCTTCTGACTTGAAAGAAAAAATTCCTGTAAATGAACGGCAGCAGCGCGGAACTTCGCTTTTTCCGTTGCAGTACAATTTTTGCAATACAGAAAATCCATACTACGACTTGTGGCTTCACTGGCATACAGAATTTGAGCTTATCCACATTCTTTCTGGGAGCTACAATCTTTTTCTTGGCGACCACGAAATTGTTTTAAACAAAGGAGATTCTTGCATTATTCCCGGAAAAATTGTCCACGGAGACGCACCAGAAAAAGGCGCAAGTAAATACGAATCCGCTGTTTTTGATATTGAACTTTTGCGCCAGCATGGATTCAGTCCGGACAGTTTTATAAACGACATTATATTGGAAAATATTTCGCTGCAAAATTATATTCCGGCGGAACAAAAAGATATTTTTTGCACAATTGAATTTTTATTCGACACAATCCGCGAGCAAAGAGAAGGCTGGGACATAATCGCTTCCGGCGCGCTGATTGTTTTCTTTGGGCTTTTAAAAAAGAATCACTTTTATTCGGAAAAGAAAATTCTTCCGGCGCAAAAAAGAGCTAGAAATAAAAAGCTTGATCTTGTTTTGGATTTTATAAAAAAGAACTACGGAAACGACATTTCACTTGAGCAACTTTCTGTGGCAGCCGGATTTTCGCCAAAATATTTTTGCCGTGTTTTTAAAGAAATGACAGGACGTTCTCCAGTTGAATATTTAAACTGGTTTAGAATCAGCAGAAGCTGCGCGCTTTTACGGGAATCCAACGACAAGCTCTTGAACATCGCTCAAAAATGCGGGTTCAAAGATTTCAGCTATTTTATAAAAATGTTCCACAGATACAAAGGAATGACGCCACTCAAATACAGAAACATGGAATTAAAGGCAAACAAAGCTTCAGAAACTGAATCCGCGCAAAAGGAAAACAAAATATGCTAAAAGACAAAACAGTTTTAGTCGGAGTTACAGGAAGCATTGCAGCATACAAGACAGCAACACTTGTAAGCATGCTTGTAAAAACAGGAGCTGAAGTCCGCGTTCTAATGACAAAAAACGCCACAAACATAATTAATCCGATTGCATTTGAAACTCTAAGCGGACACAAATGCCTCATAGATACTTTTGACAGAAATTTTGAATTCAAAGTAAACCATGTTTCACTTGCGCAAAAGGCGGATATTTTTTTAATTGCTCCGGCAACTGCAAACACAATCGCAAAAGTTGCAAACGGAATGGCAGACGATATGCTGACTTCTGTTTTCCTTGCTGCAAAATGCCCAAAGATAATTTGTCCTGCAATGAACACAGCAATGTACGAAAATCCAATAACGCAAGACAATCTTGAAAAATGCAAAAAGTTCGGATTTAAAATCCTTGAGCCGGAAACAGGACTTCTTGCTTGCGGTGAAAAAGGAAAAGGAAAAATGCCTGATCCTCAAGCAATATTTGAATTTATTGAAAATGAAATTTCATTTGAAAAAGATTTTATAGGCAAAAAAATTCTTGTTACAGCCGGACCAACTCAAGAAGCAATAGATCCTGTTCGGTTTATCACAAACCATTCATCTGGAAAAATGGGCTATGCAATTGCAAAAACAGCGGCAGCAAGAGGCGCGCAAGTAACTTTAATTTCAGGCCCGGCATCGCTTAACCCGCCGCAAAATGCAAAGACAATAAAAATCACAAGCGCAAAAGAAATGTTTGATGCCGTAAAAGAAAATGCGCCGGACTTTGACATAATAATAAAATCCGCGGCTGTTGCAGATTTCCGTCCAAAAAATATCAGCTCTGAAAAAATAAAAAAAACAGGCGAAGAGTTTTCAATAGAACTTGAGCGCACAGACGACATTCTTGCTTTCCTTGGAAAAAATAAAAAGCCGAATCAAATTCTCTGCGGATTTTCTATGGAAACACAAAACTTAATTGAAAATTCCAAGAAAAAACTTTCAGCCAAAAATTTGGATTTAATCATCGCAAACAATTTAAAAACTCCGGGCGCAGGCTTTCAATCGGACACAAATCAAGCCACAATAATTACAAAAGATTTTCAAAAAGAACTTCCACTGATGCAAAAAGAAGAACTTGCAAGCCGCATACTTGATGAAATAAAAGCATTTTTATAGAAGGAAAATTCATGGAAGAAAATTTTTCACAGGCAATTGAAAAAACAAAAAGCATTTTGCACGCAGACGAATTTATAAAATATTTCACATTTGAAAATATACTAAAAATTGCAATAAGCATTGTTTCCATCATAATTTTCTATATTATCTATAGGCTAATAAAAAAATTCATAAGAATAAAAGCGGCGGCAAAACTTGAAAAAAACACTGCAGTCCTTGTAAACAAAGCCATAAGCTACATTTTTTATGTTTTAATCGGAATGTACATTTTGGGACTTTTCGGAATCAACTTAAAAGCAATTTGGGGCGCAGCTGGAGTTGCGGGACTTGCAATCGGATTTGCAGCTCAAACAAGCGTCAGTAATTTTATAAGCGGACTTTTTGTGCTCGGCGAAAAATCCATGAAAATCGGAGATACAATTTCTGTAAGCGGAACAAGCGGAACTGTAGAATCCGTAGGGCTTTTAAGCGTAAAAATAAAAACTTTAGACAATCAGCTAGTCAGAATTCCAAACAGCAGCATAATAAATTCCGTGCTGACAAATTACAGCAGCTACAAAACGACAAGACAAACTTTTGAAATTCATATAAGCTACGAAGCCGACTTGCAAAAAGCAATGCAAAAAATAAAAGAAATTGCATTGAGCTGCTCAGTAGTTCTTAAGTCTCCGGAACCGCAAGTTTTTTATGACGGACTTGGAGGTTCCGCAAAGCTAAAACTTATAGTCTGGATAAAAAATGAAGATTTAATTCAAGCCAAAAACTGCATTTTAACCGGCATTGTAAAAAACTTCAGGCAGGAAAATATAAAAATAATGTAAAGATTGAACTTTTTCTGCAATTTTTTTTATTCTGCGGATATATAATAAGCATGAAAAACTTTTTATTTATCTGCCCGGTCATTTTATTTTTTTCCTGCGAATTTTTCACTTACACAGAAAATGAGAAATTCAGTCTTCCGTATTCTGGCGAATGGAGCGTAAAAACAAGCCGCCAGCCGGATTCAGAAGAAATATTTGTCGTCGGAAGAAATTTTTACTCTGAAGTAAACAAAAACGAAGCTACAGCCTTGCTCGCCTATTCGCATTCAGATAAAAAAATCTACGGCGCAATTTATCCATACGGAAACAATTTGACTTATTTAGATGGATTTGCCGCGGAAGTTTTGTTTTCAATTTCAGCCGCCGCAGTGGATTCCGATTCATGCAAAAATGAATATCTTTCAAAATTCAACTGGCAAAAACTCATGGAAGAATGCCGCGTCTTTGAAGAAAATGTCTGGAAGCTTGACAAAGAAAGAATCATGAAAAAAATTTCTTCAGGCAATTTCAAAAAGAGTGATTTAAAACTATTGGAATGAAAAAGAATTCGTTGTATCATAAAATGGATTTTTAAATAAGGATTTAAAATGAAAAAAATATTTTTCAAAATGCTCATTGTGGCAAATTTTATATTTCTGTTTTCTTGCGCAAAAAAAAATAAAACTGCCACAACTGAACTGCCGACTGTAAAAATCCATAACTGGTACTATTTTTCAAATGAAGGATTTCAAAAAATCGATTTGCCGCAAAACGCTCCAGAAGTTTATGAAAAACCCTGGACAGAATCAGTGCGAATAACAAGCGCGGCAAGCCTAGTAGATTTAGAAAATAAAACTTCTGAATTTTCTGCATACGCCTTAGTAAATAAAAAAGGGCTTCTTTGCTTTAACAACGACAAAATAGAGCTTTATTGCGACAATTCAATTTTTCTTCCAGACACTGCGGATTCTTTGGTTTTCAGCGACGGAAAGCCTGTTTTTTACTTGTACAGAAGCAGTTTTTTTAATTCAGATTTTAATCAAACTACAATTCACAGCACGCGGCCTTTTCTTGTTGAATTTGCGCCGGACTCAAAACTTTTCTACCCAATAGTTTCTTATTCAAATTTAAATCTTAAAGATGAAGATCAAATTACAGGATATTTTTGGGACGGAAAAACTTGGGCTTGTTCTGCAAAAAAAATAGTACAAAACGGAGTTGAATTTTCATATTTTTGCTGGCAACCTTTAGTTCCTTTGACAGAAGCCTGTCCTGCGTTGGGCCAAGAAATTTTTATGTTCAATCCATTGACAGAAGACAGCTACAAAAAAATGATTCTTCCCAAGTTTTTTGAAGAATCGCCTGAAGAACTAAAATCGCTGCTTGCCTCTATTCCCAAAGAATTTTCATTTTATATTTCATGGAAAAATCCATCTGGAACAAGTCCAGAAAACTACAGCCACATTGGAACATCCGACAATTTTTTGAGCGCACACGCAGGATTTTCAGCTGGGAAAAAATACATAACAGCAGTTTTTTCAGACGGCACAACTTACATAAAAAAATCAGCAGAAAATTCCATAAAAGCATTCAGGCTTCCGCTTTTGCCAAAAGGATTTTCTTATGGAGAAATGGCAGTTTCAGGAGACACGCTTTATGTCGCATGGGAAGAAAGTTCCTTTTTTAAAACTGCAAGAGCCGGCTTTATCAGCGTAAATTTAAAGGAAATAATAAATTAATAGCATACTAAGTTCGGAACTTTTGAAAACGGAGCTGGCTTTATATAAAGATATTTCAGCGGATGAATATCAAGTCCATTCACTTTCCAGCCGCCGATTTCATCAGTATTAACAAGATGCGCGCTTACAGGATGCGAAACAGGAATCAGAACGCTTTCATCCAAAAGAATCTGCTCAGCCTGCGCCATAAGTTTGTAACGATCGGAAATATTGTCAATCCGTGAAGCTTCCTGCAAAAGAGAATCGTAAGTTTCATTTTTGAATCCAGAAACATTCAGCGAAGAATTTCCGCGGAAAAGCTCAAGAAAAGCCAGCGGGTCAGCAAAGTCGCCAATCCAAGAATAATGGAACAAGTCAGCTTTCCAGGACGGAATCGAAGCATTGTATCTGTCAAAGCTTGTTGTCTGAATTTTAAAATCCACACCAAGCGGTTCCCAGGCATTTTTCAAAATTTGCGCGCACTCTGAAAGGTAACCATCGCCAGTCGCAGCAAAAATCAACGTCAGTTTTTCTTCCTGTGGAATTCCATTTTTCTGCCGCGCTTCATTCATCATTTTTAAAGCATCGCTTTCATCATAATCTGAAATTCCTGCAACTTCAGGATAACCCGGCAAAGGATAAATGAAAGTTTCAGCTTTTATATTGAATTTTTCACGCAGCTTGTCATAAGGAATTGCTTCAAGCAACGCATCACGGAATTCTTTTTTTGCCCAGATATTGTCTTGCTTTTTAAAGAAAAAATAGGACGTTCCAAATTCAGTGCCAATCAAAAGCTTTGACTTGTCAATTATTTTTGAAGCTTCGGCATTTCCCATAATCCAGTCAATTTCGCCGTTGTTGAATTTGTGGGAATTTTCAGAATAGTCATCGCTTAAAGAAATTTTTATTTCAGGAACTTTCACATTTTCAGAATCCCAGTAAAATTCATTTTTCTTAATTAGAATTTCATTTCCGTCGTAAGATTCAAGCGCAAAAGCTCCGCTATAGACATTTTTATTTTCACTTACAACACTAAAAGCATGATGGCACAAAATTTTCGGAAGATGACCAGCCGGTTCAGTCAAATGGACAACAACTGTAAAATCATCTCTTGCATCGATTCTTACATCCTGCGCAGAAATTTTTCCCTGCCTAAAATCAGACGCGCCTTCTATGCAATCCAAAAGCGAAGCAAACGGAGCGTTAGCAGTTTCCAAAAGTGAAATCCAGGAATTTCTTACATCTTTTGCAGTAATCAAAGTTCCGTCGCTGAATTTCGCATCATTTCGCAAGGAAAATGTCCAGCGTTTTTTATCACGTGAAATTTTATATGACGAGCAAATCGCAGGCAAAGGCGCAAGATTAACAGGGTCATAAGAAAAAAGTCCTTCGTACAAGCCAGTAAAAAGCTGAGCTTCGGCAGTAAAAGCGGCCGTATGCGGATTCATGTCATAAGAATGAAGCGATGCGCAAATATTGACTCTGCGTTGCTTAGGCAAATCCTGTGCAAAAGAAAATACGCTAATTAAAAAGAAAACTAACGCTGCAAAAACTTTTTTCAAATTAAACCTCTATAAAACTTATGAAATTCCAAGCTTTTTCATCTGTTCCTGCTCTTCAACATAGGAAAGATATTCTGCACGTTTCTGGTTAAATTTGACAACAATATTTTTGATTGTCATAAGCTCCATAGACAAACCTTTGATTCTTGAGCGGTCAACAATTTTTGAAGTATTCTTGAAAAATTCATCAAGCCCGTAAAGCTGCGCAAAAATATGATTGTTTTCAACCATCTGCTTGTTTAAATATTCAAGAATCGCTGAATCATTCTGGCTGTCGGCTTTTTTATAGCCAGGTGAATTCGGACTGATAAACGAAGCATAAACTCGCGTTTTTTTCTGAAGAGTTGCATAAAATTCGTTGTATTTTATTGTTTCTTTTTTCTTTGTTTCTGTGCGCTTGTCAGTAATAAAAATATCGTAAGAAACGGGCGGCTCTTCCAATCCAAAAAGATTTCTTAAAAATCTAAGAATTGCGTCTTTAAAAGTTTTCTTTTCACTCTGAAGAATTTCATGGTTAAAGTTGACCTTTTCAGCAATTGCCTTGAACTGCTCTCCTGTTGAAGCCAAAATCCGCAAAGCATCCATTATAATTGCGTGAGTGTCAATCGTAGATTTTTTTTCTTCCTTGACATCTTTTATTTTCAGCCTTTCGTACAAAGAATTTTGCAGTTTTTCTTTTTCTGGTGAAGTTTCTTCCGCAACCAGTTCAGAAACAAGCTCGTTATTAAACGCTTTTCCCGGAAAGCAAGATGGAAAAAGCCTCTTTATTTCACCAAGCAATGCGCCCGAAGAAGCAAACGCCTTTTCTTTGTCAAAGGATGGATTTGCAAAAACTTTTTTTCTGATTTCAACTTTATAACGTTCACGCTGAAAATCCGCAAGGTTCTTTAAGCCGCTGTCAATTTCAGCCATCGCAGTTTGTGTTTTTGAAACGCTGTCTTTTAGAAGACTTTGAACTATCGGCTGAACTCCGCTTTTAAGTTCATTCATGGCAATTGCAAGCGCACGCGTATTAGGCCGAGTTGAATTAACGCTCAAGTTTGCCCAAGAAAAAGTATTGTTCAGCTCAAGCATTTTTTTAATTTTTCCGTTGTCAAGCTGCGAAACAGAAAATTTCATAAAGTTGCAGACATAATCCAGCATCGTTTCATATTGGCTTAGTCTTATTCCAAGAACAATTGAACGCTCGTTATCTGCAAAAGATGAAGTTTCAGGCAAGGAAATTGCAGTAATGCGGCTGTCATTTTTATACGGATCTGGAACAACCAAAGATCTTTTTACAAGATTGTCAAAAATATTCCTCAAGCAGGAAAAATGAAGCCTATAATCTTCCAAAAGTTTAGGAAGCTCCACATTGTCAAACCATTGTTCCCGCTCTTCTGCAGCTGAAATAATTTTCTGATTAAAATTTTCATTCTCGGTCATATTTTTTTCCATAAGATATTAGCACAGCGGAACAAAAGGAGCAATTCCAATAAGAAAGCTTTTTTCCGCAGAATTACCTTACAATGCTGATAAACATTTTCTTTTAAATTTCGGAAAAAAATAACCGTTGCTTAATAAAGTTTTTTGATTTAAAAACGATTTATTAAGAAAGCCGTGTCTTTTCCACATTTTCGTGCTGAGTTTCAAGAATATCCATGATTTTATCTATCATTTTCTGCTTAGGATCAGGTTCACTTTCTGGCAAAGTCGCAAGATATTCACTGCGGAATTTTTTGCATTCAATAACAGGACTTGCTGTGAATACGAGTTTATCCGGAGCAACCAAATCGCTCAGCATATCTTCTTCTCCGTCCTGAATTTCAAGAATCGAACCGTTTATGCTTACACAAATTGCAATGTCAAACAAACGAAGGTAACTGTCAATTTCCCGCAATCCGCGTTTTGTTTCAGGATGTCCCGGACGGTATCTTGTTCCCGATGGAAAAACCAAAATGACTTCACCACGTTTCTTGCAGTCATCCATTGCACGCATTGCAGCCAAATTAATTTTTCTTGCCTTGAGCATTTCTTCCTTTGCTTCTTCTTCAGACTGAGCCTTTTCTTCATTTTTTGTGAGGCTTCTAGTAGGATAAATTACAACCCTCGTGAAACTTTCGGCAAATGCACGGACAATAGGATTGTCTTCATTCAGTTTCATGCCTGCAATTGCAACTGTCCGTTTAGAAAGATCAGCCAAATCCGAATTTCCACTGTGCTCAAGCATATAAAGCAAAGCCGGCAAATCTGTATTTGAATAATGTTCCATTAAAATCAGCCCGCTTTTTCCTGATTTCACCTGATTATAAAAATCCAAAAAATTATTAATGCCACCTAAATAACTTTCTGGCAAAAGATTGTCTTCAACCAGTTTATCCATCAGTTTTCTATTTTTTGGGTTTGCAAGTTGATAAACATTTGAGCTGTCAATTTTAGCAGCAGCAACAGAATTCAATGAAAGAGCTTTAAAAAAGTCAGCATAAGCTTCACGGATGGTTTTCTTTTCCATGCAATAACCTCATAATGTAAACAATTAAGAAAAATAAAAAAGTGATTTTTTATTTTAAATGCAAAATACGAAGATGTCAACAAAGGAGCAAGAAACTGTGCCAGAAAAGTAAATCAACGGCTATCTGAGGGCGATAAAGATGGC
>OQVN01000268.1_pt1 | contig 20863 bp, 26 predicted proteins | sample 1691621 | NCBI WGS metagenome assembly OQVN01 (sample SAMN03418278, study PRJEB22391) | human gut metagenome | biome: human-gut; feature: organic feature; material: feces | host: Homo sapiens | place: Tanzania | collected 2013-01 | reverse complement strand
CCAAATGAAAATACGCAGAAAGTAGCAACTTTGGCAAAAGGAAAAGAATTAAAAATAATATCAATACAAAATGATTGGTACAAAATATCTTCTTCTGATGTAACAGGATATGTAAAAATAGAGAATACGACATATATTAATAAAGATAATGAAAACGAACAAGAAACAAACATATCTAATTCATCAAATTCTATATTAAAACCTAGTTTTGATATGGCATTAAATAAACCAAGTGGACTTAGTCTAGAACAATTCAAAAAAGTTTTAAATGATTCAAAAGATACAAATAAAATTTTTGCTAATAATGCAGAATATTTTTATTACATAGAAAAACAATATAATATAAATGGCGTATTTGTTGCAGCAGTTGGAATACATGAAAGCGCTTGGGGAACTTCTAAAATTGCGATAGAGAAGAAAAATTTATTTGGATACGGAGCTTATGACTCTAATCCTTATAATGGAGCATATAATTTTTCAAATTATTCAGAATGTATTGATTTGATTTCAAGAGTGTTTGTAAAATATTATTTAAATCCATCAGGAACTAGTATATATGGTGGAGAAAAGGCAATAGGAACTTATTATAATGGAGCTAATTTAAAAGGTATTAATCAAAGGTATGCTACAGATAAAAATTGGGCAAATGGTGTTTATACATATATGAAATATTTATACAATAAATTGTAAAAAATTCTTGCTATTTTTTATAATTTATTGTATTATATAAAAGTATAATGCTTATAAGGAAGATTTTGCCGAAAAAGCGCTAAGAAAGGGGCATAATAAAATGAAAAAAACAATAATAATTGTTACAATTTTTATGATATTAATTGGAATATTTTTATGCATAAATAAAACATATGCAGCAGAAAAAGCAATAGACAATGAAACAGAGAGCAAAATAATAGAAATAAAAGAAAATGCAATGAATTCATTAGAAGATTATAAACAAAAATATGGATCAGATGCTTATGGATTTGTAGCGTACATATTAAATTTAGTTAGAATTTACAGTATTCCGTTATGTTTCTTAGGAATTGCAATTGGAGCAATTCATCAATATGTGATAGGAATTAGAAAGTTGGACACACTAGAAAAGGGAATGGCTTTAATTGTAAGCTTTGTAACAATATTAATTATATGCCAAATTTTACCGTTAGCATTTGCTGTGTTTGTAAAATTTGGAAGGGGGTAACAAATGAAAGTTTTATTTGCTGTAAGTAATGAAGAAATATCAGAGTCGATAGTAAAAAAATATCAAAAGGAATATAAACAGATTATTTCTTACAAAAATGTTTATTACTTTAATGCAATATTAAAAGAATTACAAAAGGATAAAACTTATGATAGAGTAGTAATAAGTGAAGATTTAGAAGCTTTTACTAATACACAATATGATCAAATAGATAAGTTTATTTTTGAGAAATTAGATAGTATAAGTGATGAGGCTTCAAATTCAAGAGGTAATGATATACCAATTATTTTAATCTGTTCAGATAGAAGAGCAAAATCTGAACAGATGTTAGTAAAATTATTTGGAATTGGAGTTTATAATGCAATTATTGGGACAGACAGAAGTGTAGACGAAGTTTGCAGATTAATCAATAGACCTCGTTCTAAAAAAGAAGCAAAAAATTATTATAAAATAGATTCTGAAGATGTAAGTTATCAAAGTGAAAATGAAAATGATGTTAGTGAAATGGAAATACAAAATATTCTTGCACACTATAAAAGACTAGGGAAAAATGAAGATAGATATGTAGACAGTTTTAATAATATAGCAGCACAATATAATGATGTACAGCTAAGAATTATCAGTAAATTTCTTCCTTTAAACGTGCGAGCAGTACTAGAGGAAAGATCACCAAGATATCAACAAATAATGTCTTTTAATAATAGTGTTTCTGATAAATTAAGAAAGCCTAAAAAAGAAACTACTGAAGGACCTAGTGAAAAATTATTAATGCCAAAAACTAAAGACAGAATAATGTCAAAACCAGTAGTAATACCATCATCAATCAATATGAATAGTACAAAAAAACTATCTAAAATTAAACCACAACCGGAACAAGAAGAAAACTATCAAAAACTAGAGCTAAATAACGGAAATATAAAAGAGCAGAAAAAAAATGAAAACTATTCTACAATAGAACAAAACATAATACCAGAAGAGCCAATTGTACAACCTAAAAGAGGAAGAGGTAGACCACGAAAAAATCCTATTCCAGAGGTACAAGAACAGGCAATACCTGTTAAAAGAGGAAGAGGTAGACCACGAAAAAACCCTGTTCCAGTTGAACAAAAAATAGAACCACCTGTTATTCCAATGGAGCCAGAAGATAAAGATACAATTTTGCCAGGATTTGAAGAAGAAATTTTACCAGAAGCTTCTAATGATCCAATAACAAGAAATACAAATAATATAGAGAATGAAGTTTTACCAGGCATTGGACAAAATAGTGAACCAGAAGAATTTTTACCTGGATTTGAACAAAATGAAGAACCAGAAGAATTCTTGCCTGGATTTGATTCTCAAAATAATATTAGATACCAAGAAAATACAAATATGAGACAACCACAATTTGAAAAAAGAACAGAATTTACAAGGCAATCACAATTTCAAGAAAATCAAGAACAACAAAGATTTCAAATGCAGCCTGAAATAGAAAATGTTGACCTTTCAAGCTTATTAACACCTGATAAAAAAATAGTTACTTTTGTAGGAACAAGTAAAAATGGAACATCATTTATTGTTAATAATTTAGCAGAATTAATATCTTCTACAGGAATTAATGTAGCTATATTAGATACAACTAAAAATAGAAACTCATACTATATTTATACAAAAAATGAAGAAGAATTAAGAGAGATTGCTACTAGAAGCATTGATGGACTTGCTAATGGGGTAGCAACAGGAATACCTGTAAATAAAAATTTAACGGTGTATACTTCTTTGCCAGAAGAAGGAGATGCAATTATCCAAGTAGACAGAATATTAGAAACTTTGTTAAAAAAACATTCTTTAATTTTGATTGATACAGATTTTTTAACTCCAGTAGGATATTTTAAACAATCTCAAGAAACATATTTGGTACAAACTTTAGATGTATTAACAATTCAGCCATTAACAGCTTTTTTAAGAGAATTAAAAGCTAAAAATATATTAAATGAAAAAAAATTGAGAGTTATTTTAAATAAAACAGTAAAAATTAGAGGAATAACTGAAAAAACTATTATTGGAGGAATGGCATACTATAATGATCCTGCTATGTCATTTATGACAGAACTATTTGATAGGACGTTGATGAAATATGTTGCTATACCTTTTGAAGAAGAAACTTATATAAAATATTTAGAAAATATTATAGAATGTAATATTTCACTAAAAGGATATTCTAAAATATTTATGCAAACATTAAAAGAACTAGCAAATATGGTTTATTCACAAACAAATACTTATAGACCACCTACAGCTAATGGATATAATATGAATAATACTTTTACTCCAAATATGAATAATACATTAAATCAAATGAAGAACAATTATTAAATAAAAACAGAAAGGGGAAAAAATAAAGTGACGATGCTAATAATAGTTGGAATATTAGTTCTTATTGTAGTTGGACTAATAATTTATAATATAACAATACACAAAAAAATACAGAAATTTAAAAATATGAATCAAAGAATTACAAATTTATATGTTGTTCAAGATTTTATGAATGCTATAGGAGAAACATCAACAGTAGATGAAAAGATAAAGAAAATAAACGATATTTTAATTGAGAGATATGAAATTAAATATTCAACTATCGTAGTATTTGATGGAACTGAATATCAAGTTAAAGCATCTAATGTTGACCAAAAGCATTGGGATGCATTAAGATCTTTACATGATGTAGATATGTTTAAAGATAGCATTGAATCTGCAACACCTAAATATGTAACAGTTAATAATGAAAACGAAAGACTTCCTTATCAAAAAATGGAATTTGGAAGAGCTAAATCAGCTATATTTTTCCCTTTATATATAGATAATGTTTATATTGGTTATTGGATCATAGAAAGTGGAACTCCACATGATTTCGACAATGTAGACACAACGGTATTAGAAGTTATTAAAGAAAATATTGTTTCTGTTTTAAAAACAGTAGTACATCAGAAAACTTTAGAGTCTATTGTTAGAAAAGATTTATTTACAGGTTTATATTCAGAAGAATATTTATATGGAGAAGGTAAGAAAATAATTGATCAATATACAATATCTACAATGTGTATGTTTAAAATAATTAATATACAACAAATTAATCAAGAATATTGTAGAGAATTAGGAAATAAAGTTATAACTCAAATAAGCGATTATATAAGAGAAAATATATCATCTGAATATGTATTTGTTAGATATATGGGACCTAAATTTGTAATTGCATTTTCAGGAGTTGAAGCAAGTGGAGTGGCTGACTTTTTAAATGAAATTAAAGAAAAAGTAGAAAACATGAAAATACAATTAACAGAAGAAGAAATAGAACATTTAAATTTAGATGCAAAATTAAAAAATAAATTATCTAAAAATGTTAAAGAAATAGCAATACCAAAGTTGAACTTTGTAATATCTTCTTATTATAAAGGAACAGGACTTGAAGAAGTGCTAAAAAAATTAGAAAAATATTTAGATACAGCAGATGTTAATGAAAGTGACATAACTAATATATAAATAGAGGAGGTTTAAGACAATGGAATTTGATAAAACAATGAATTTTAAAGTAGAAAGAGAAGAAAACACAAAATGTAGAGAAGTTTTAAAAGAAGTGTATCAATCATTAGTAGAGAAGGGATATAATCCTATAAATCAAATAGTAGGATATATATTATCAGGAGATCCAACTTATATAACAAGTCATAATGATGCTAGAAACAAAATTAGAACGATTGAAAGAGATGAATTACTTGAAAAAATGGTAAAAAACTATATAGGGTTAGAAGATTAAAATGAGAATTTTAGGAATAGATTATGGAGAAGCAAGAGTCGGAATAGCGATAACAGATCAACTAAATATAACAGTTCAAGGATTAGAAACTATACAACGAAATGGATCTGATAAGGTAATATTGCGAAGATTGGATGAAATATTTGAAAAATATGAAGTAGATACCATCGTTGTAGGAATGCCATTAAACATGAATGGAACAATGTCTGAAAGAGCTAAAATAACAGAGCAATTTGTTCATAAGTTAAAATGTAAATACAATAAAATGGAAATTCACACTATAGATGAAAGATTAACAACAGTAGAAGCTCATAAAACTATGAACTTTTTGGAAGTGAACAAGAATAAAAAGAAAAATATAGTAGATACTATATCTGCGGTTTATATTTTAGAAACATATTTAAATAAATTAAAAAATACGTTGCAAAATAATTAAAAATACGATATTATATTTAAAAAATAAATAAATATTAAAAAATTGAAAGGAGAAAAATTATGAACGAAAATTACGAAGGTGAGGAATTAGATAACATAGTAATATTAAACGACGAGGATGGTAATGAAGTAAAATTTGAATTTTTAGATTTAGTTGAATTAGATGATGAGGAATATGTAGTATTATTACCAGTTACAGTAGAAGGTGAAGAAGAAGAAGGAGAAGTAGTAATATTAAAAGTAGAAGATAATGACGATGAAGATTCAGACGAAGAATCTTATGTAAGTATTGAAGACGAAGAAATCTTAAACAAAGTATTTGAAATATTTAAAGAAAAATTCAAAGATGATTTTGATTTCGTTGATTAATCAAATTGATTAAAAAATATAAAATTATATATCAATATAAATAGGTTATTAAGGTAGGAAGGTGAAGGAAAGAAAATAAAAATCTTGACTTCACTTTTTTGCATAATAGTACAATAGAAAAAATAAAAAAATATCAAAATATATTACATTTTTTGATAGAAAGAGAGGAAAAAATGAAGAACTTTTCAACATGGATGTTAGTTATGTTTATGATACTATTTTGGATATTGAGAATTATTGTAGCAGTAAGTGCCGAACTTAATTGGGATTTAGGAGCACTTAAGCCACTAAATCAACAAGTTGAAATCATATTACTATTTGTAGTGTTAGTATGTGTAATATTAGTAGTGAAAAGAAAAATGTTAGGAGGACTTATATATTTATTAGCATATGGAATGTATTTTGGAGTTGATATAGTAAATAATTTACAAACATTAATATCAGCAGTAGAGTCAAATATAGACATAAATTTATATATGAATTTATTACTATCATTAATAGGAATGATATTACCAATATCAGTATTATTAGACTTATTGATGGATAAAAGCAGAAAAAATCATCCAAAAGACAAAAAAACGGATTGGTTTTATGATAATGAACAATTTGATAGAAAAATGGACGAAAGAGCAGACAAAAATAATTATAGGACATTATAGGGACAGGTCTTGTTTGTCTCATTTGGATTTTAAATGCAATAGTTAATAATATAAATATCAAATATGAAAGAGGAAATAAGGAAATAAGATGATAAAAAGATATAAAAAGAATGAAATTGAAAAGCTAGTTAAAATACTAAAAAATGATGGTGTAATTAGTGTGCCAACTGATACAGTTTTTGGTATATGCGCTAGAACAAATTCAGAGACAGCACATGATAAATTAATAGCTGTAAAAAATCGTCCAATAAAAAAGTCATTTCCTGTAATGTGTGCAAATGAAGAACAGATAAAAAACATAGCTATTGTAAACGATGTAGCCAAAAAATTAATTAAATCATTTATGCCTGGGCCAATTACATTAGTATTAAAGAAAAACAAGGATTTACCAGAATATGTAACAAACGGAAAAGATACAATTGCAATTAGAATGGCAACATCAGAAACAATAAAAAAATTAATTCTAGAATTAGGAAGTCCAATATTTATGACAAGTGCTAATCAAAGTGGAGAACCTACTTGTAACAGTTTAGATGAAATAGAAAAAATGTGTCCAAATTTAGATGGAATTATGGAAGGAAATGTGATTTTTTCAAAAGGAAGTACAATTATAGATTGTAGTTCAGATGACATAAAAATATTAAGAGAAGGTCCAATAACAATAGAGCAAATAAATGAAATAGTAAATTATAATTTAAGAAAAAGAAAGTGATAAAATTATGAATATGTATCAAAAAAGAAAAGTAAGACAAGAAAAAAGAGAAAATAATAATAAAGAAAAAAATCGTCAAATTGCCCCAATTTCGTGTGAAAGTACGAATTATCTAAACACTAGCCGAAACTATTGAAAAATCAACATTTTTTCAAAATTTTATCTTTCGTAATTTGATAAATTGGAGGTGAATATATGTCAAATAAAATAATAGAAGTTCAAAATATTAAAGTAAATATTACAAACATAGATGATAATGATTATATTTGTATTTCTGATTTTGGTAAATACAAAGAGGGAAAATCGAAAGCTGATGACATTATAAGAAACTGGTTAAGAAATAGAATTACTTTGGAATTTTTAGGAACATGGGAGTCTATTTATAATCCAAATTTTAATTCCGTCGAATTCGACGGGTTTAGAAAAAGTGCAGGGCTTCATACATTTACATTAAGTGTTACTGAATGGTGTGATAAAACAAATGCGATTGGAATATATTCAAAGCGTGGAAAATTTTGATATTAAAAGTAATATTGAATTCGAAATTTTAGATAATGAATTAACATCTTCTAGAAAGTTATTAAAGAAGGGACTTACAAGAAGTGCAGGCGCAATATGTGGTGTAGTATTAGGAAAACATTTCAGTACAGTTTTGACAAATCACAATTTAAAATTTAGTAAAAAAGAACCAGTAATTAGCGATTTTAACGACTTGTTTAAGCAAGAAAAAGTGTATGATATAGTAAATTGGAGATTTATTCAACACTTAGGAGATATAAGAAATCTATGCGATCATAACAAGGATAGAGAGCCAACAAAAGAAGAAGTTGAGGAATTAATAAATGGTACAGAAAAGGTTATTAAAACTATTTTTTAGAAAATAGAAATAATTATGAGAGTGTGAAATAGAATGGAAGATGATTTTTTAATTGAATGCATAGAAAATGAGATAGAAAGTAGTAACTTTGATTTTAAGAGAGATATTTATGATTTTGATATTGAAGAATCAAAAGAAGATTTTTTGATAGATGTTATGTCTTTTGCAAATAGTCATGCAAATGGAAGTAAATATATTATAACAGGAGTAAAGCTAAATAAAGATAATTCTAGAAAACTAAGAGGAATAAATGAACAGAAAATAAAAGATGGAGCTGATTATCAGAGCCTTGTAAATGATAATATAGAACCCAACATTATTTTAGATTTCAAAGTTATAGATTATGATGGGAACAAGTTTGGCATTTTTAAAATTGGTTCTGAAAACAATGATAAACCGTATCTTCTAAGCAAGCAATATGGTAAATTACAAAAGGGGTACACAAGAATTAGAAAAGGACAAAAAAACGAATATGTATCAAGAAGAGATTTTGATATATTTTATAAAGAAAAAAATCATGATGAGTATAGTAGTATAAATTTGAAAGGAATTATAAATAGAAATATTAGTGATACATTTGAGATAAAAAAGTTTGAAAATCCAGTTGATTTAAAAAAGGCACAAACGATAATAGAAAATTTATATAAGTAAATAAATGATATTAAAGTGATAAGAAGTTCAAAAAGTACAATTAAGTTGGGTAATGAACTTTCTATTGAACAAGAAAATATAGATACTATACAACAATATGCAAAAGAAAATAATATTTTTTTAACAGAAGATTTTTTTGATATTGGATATATTACATTTTTTTCAATTCCATATAGTACAACAAAATATTATGGGACTGAATCGGAAAAGAAAAAATATAAAATGATTTGTGAATTGAGTGAAAAAATATCTATATTTGAAGGATATAAAAAATTTTACGAGAAGATTAGCGAAATTTACTATACTGAATTAGCTATACAAAATAATGGAAAAAAATTCGACGAAGATATTGAAGTTACACTAAAAATTAAAAGAGAAATTTTATTTGATTTAGATAATTTTCCTATACCATGTGAATCAATTATTGAAAGTGTGATAGATAATGAAATAATAGAAAAATATTTAAATATAGAAAAAAATTACGGAATTAATGAATATACGAGTAAATATATTAAAAATATACCAGTAATACCAAGAGGTGTTAATATACCTGCTATAGGATATTCAAAACCAAGTTATGATTCTTATGCAGAATATTTCAAAGAATATTTAAAAAGTATAATTGATTATGAATTTATCGTTGAAGATGAGTATTGTTTTATAAGATATGAACAGAAAAATATAAAACCTAATGAAGCCATTTCATTTCCAGCAAAAATACTTTTTAATAGTGAATTGGATGAAATTGAATATGAAATTAATACAAAATATAATCCTAATATACAAAAAGGAAAAATAATAAAAAAGTTGAAGGAGTGATTTAAAATATCAAAATTAAAAGTAGCTGCATATATTAGAATTTCAAAGAAAGAAAAAGAAGTAAATAGCATATCAAATCAAAAAGATTTAATAGACTATTACATTAAAAACAAGGAAAATTTGGGTATATATAATTACTATGTTGATAACGGTTATAGTGGTACAAACTTTGATAGACCCGAGCTAAAAAGAATGTTAAAAGATATATCAAATAAAAAGGTTGATATAGTTATAGTTAAGGATTTATCAAGGTTGGGTAGAAATTATATTGAAGTTGGAGAGTTACTTGATTCGATTTTGCCATTATATGATGTAAAACTTATATCAATTAATGACAATATAGATGGATTAAATAATGAAGAGGATAGTTATTTATTAAAGGCACTGTTAAATATTTATAATGAAAATTATCCAAGAGATATCTCTAATAAAGTGAAAACATCATTAATTACTAAAAAGGTAAATAGTGAATATATAACCTCTTATGCACCTTATGGATATGTAAAATCAAGATATGAAAAGAATAAAATAATTATTGATATAGAAGCGGCTAAACTTGTAAAGATGATATTTGATAGTATAGAAAAAGGCTTAAGTAAAAATGAAATCGTAGATATTTTAAATTAAAAAGAAATTAGAACTCCGATGGAACATATTAAAAATACAAATGAAGGCAAGAAGTGGAATACTAGTGAAGACGAGTTAATAATCACAAAGAATAATCATATGGAGATAATAAGCAAAGAGCAATTTGAAAGAGTGCAAGATATAATTAAACATTCAGCAAAAGTAAATTCAAATAATGAATATGACATTTTTTCAGGATATTTGAAATGCAAAGAATGTGAGAGCAACTTAACTATTAGAAAGAGTAAAGAATATATATATTATGCATGTTCTTCATATGTAAGAAAAAGAGGATGTAATAATAAGAATACTCTAAGAAAAGATATATTAGAGAAAAAAGTAATTAAGGAAATAAATGATAGACAAGCAATAAAAATAGATAAATTGAATAGAAAGTATATTTATGATTTGATAAATATGATATACTTAAATAAAGATGGATCAATAAAAATAGAGTTTAAAAGAAAATAATTAATAAATAGGAGAAAAAAATGGATAATTTAAAGCAATTAAAAAATGAAGAAATAGTTGATTTAATAAAAAGTGGGAAAGTAGGAGCCGCTGATATTGTTGATTCAGGAATTTGTCCTACTTGCTTTGATAAAAAGAACAATCATATTTTATATGGAGACAATACTGATAAAATGATATTTGAAAATGACAAATTCGAATGCTTTTTAGTAGGAAATCCAAGAGCAGATGGACATACTGCAATAAGCACTAAAACACATTATAAAGATATGATGGAAATAGATAATGAAACATGTAATGAAATATTTGTATTAGCTAAAAAAATAATGAATATTTTAAAAGATGTTTATAATGCTGAAAGTGTATATCTTTGTACAATGTGTGATGGACCAATGAATCATTTTCATATTCAATTAATTCCACGATATTCATTTGAAAAAAGAGGTTCAAAAAATTTTGTAAAACCAAGATTTGAATATAAAGAAGATAAAGAAAAATTATTAGAATTGAGAAAACAATTAAATTATAAAGTAGGTGAGTAAAATGAGTAATGAAAAAAGTTGTGCAAGTACAAGTATCAACTGGTATCCAGGACACATGGCAAAAACAAGAAGGCAAATAGAATCAGATATAAAAATAGTAGATATAGTAATAGAATTGTTAGATGCAAGAATACCAATATCTAGTCAAAATCCAGATATAGCTCAAATAATATCAAAAAAGAAGAAAATAGTAGTATTAAACAAAGGAGACCTAGCAGATGACAACAAAAATAAGCAATGGCTAGAATACTTCCAAAAGAGAGGAATTCCAGCAGTAATAACAGACTCGAGCTCAGGAAGAGGAATAGATAATTGCATAAAAGAAATTGAAAAGATAATGGAAGAACAATTATTGCTTCAGGCAAACAAAGGAAGAATAGGAAGAAAAATTAGAGCAATGGTACTAGGAATTCCAAATGTAGGAAAATCATCTTTTATAAATAGAATTTCAAAAAGAACAACAGCAGGAGTAGGAAATAAACCAGGAGTTACAAAACAAAAGCAATGGATTAGAATTAACGACAAAATAGAATTATTAGATACACCAGGTGTCTTGTGGCCTAAATTTGAGAGCCAAGAAGTGGCATTAAACTTAGCATTTACAGGTACAATAAAAGAAGACATATTGCAGAGAACAGAAATAGCATACGAACTAATAAAATTCTTATTAAAAAATTATAAGAAAAAAATATGTCAAAGATATGGGATAACAGAAGAATATATTGACAATACATTAAATAAAGAACAACCAGAAAACTTTAATATATATGAAATAATGCTAGAAATAGGAAGAAAAAGAGGCTGTATAATATCTGGTGGAAATATAGATGAAGAAAAGACAGCAAGAATAATTTTGGATGAATTTAAAAATGGTAAATTAGGCAAAATAACATTAGAATCTCCAAAAAAATAAAAGACTGTATAAAAAATAGAACTTAATTTAGTAAAAAAGGAGAAGTAAAATTGGAAGAATTTATTAACATAGTAAAAGATGAAAAAGAAGTTAATATGATGTCTCCGTTAACATGGGCATACATTGGAGATTGTGTATATGAGCTATATATAAGAACGCAATTAGTTAATACAACAAATTTAAAACCACATAAATTACATATAGAATCTATTAAATATGTTAAAGCTCAATCACAGGCAAGCTTTTTACAAAGAATTTATGATGATTTAACAGATGGAGAAAAAGAAATAGTAAGAAGAGGAAGGAATACAGAAAATCATCATTTGCCCAAAAATTGTAATGTACAAGACTATATGTATTCTACAGCATTTGAAGCTTTAATTGGATATTTATATTTGACAGGAAAAAATAACAGATTAAAAGAAATTTTTAGTAAAGTTTTTTAATAAAAATATTATATTATCAGTATAACTTGGAAAAGATAATTATAGAATATATTTTTACTATATTGCACTTGCACAAGCTCGTTTGGTCACTTGCACGGTATTTCAAAGACAATATATTATTAATTTTCTAAAATCCATATAATTTAGACGTGAAATGCAACCATATATGTAAGAAAAATAAAAAATAAGTGAAAAAATGTTGAAATTTGTAATCAGACTGTGATATAATAATAGTCGGTTTTAAATTAAAGGAGGAATTTTAAATGAAATCAAATTTAAGAAAAACAAAAATAGTAGGAACAATAGGACCTGCAAGTGAAAACAGACTTCAAGAATTATTCGAAGCAGGATTAAATGTAACAAGAATTAATTATTCTCATGGTAGTTGGGATGAACAATCTGAAAAAACAGAAACAATCTTAAAATTAAGAGAAGAATTAGATATTCCAGTTGCATTACTTTTAGATATGCAAGGACCTGAAATTAGAACAGGAATGTTAGTAACAGGAAAAAATGAAAAAATCAAATTAGAAGATGGTCAAAAATTCACTTTAGTAAATGAAGATATTGTTGGAGATAAAGACAAAGTATCTGTAACATATAAAGAATTATATAAAGACGTAAAACCTGGTTCAAAAGTTTTAATAGATGATGGAGCAATTGAATTAGTAGTAGACGAAATTGCAGGTAAAGACATAGTTTGTACAGTTGTACATGGAAATGGTTTAGGAAGTAGAAAAACAATTAACTTACCAGGAACAGCAGTTAGATTACCAGCATTAAAACAAAAAGATATAGATGATTTAAAAACAGCATGTGAACATGGATATGACTATGTTGCAATGTCATTCACTAGAAATAAAGACGATATAGATCAAGTAAGAAAAGTATTAGACGAAAATGGTGGAAAAGACATTAAAATAGTAACAAAGGTAGAAAATGTTGAAGGATTAGAACATATGGTAGAAATAGTTGATAATGCTGATGTTCAAATGATTGCACGTGGTGATATGGCAACAGAAACAGACTTTACAGAACCACCAGTTGCGCAAAAGAAATTTATCAAATTATCAAATAAAGCTAATAAACCAGTTATTACAGCTACACAAATGTTAGAATCAATGACATTTAATCCATTACCAACTAGAGCAGAAGCAAGTGACGTAGCAAATGCTATTTATGATAGAACAAGTGCAGTTATGTTATCTGGAGAATGTGCAATGGGTAAATATCCTGTTGAATGTGTAAAAACAATGGTAAAAATAGCAAATAGAGTAGAACCAGAAATTGATTATTGGAAGAGATTTAGAAATAATGACAACTACGAATTAGATAACTTAGAAATGAAAATAGCATATTCATCATGTGTTATGGCAATGAATATGGAAGCAGATGCAATTGTATGTTATACACATACAGGTGATTCTGCAAGAAGAATAGCTGGATTAGGTGCAGGATGTCCAATATTAGCAATAACAGATAATAGAAGAACATTCAACCAATTAGCAATAGCATGGAATGTAACACCAATATATGTAGAAAAGAAAGATTCAATTGATGAAGTAGTAGAAGCAGGAATTGAAAAATTAAAATCAAAAGGAATCTTAGAAAAAGGAGATATGGTTGTTGTTGCAGGTGGTGCAAAATGGTTAGCAAGTGCTGAAGATAGTAAAATTATCGGAGGAATAGCAAAAATATAGTGCAAAAATAAATATTTGTAGAGAACAAGAGATTAATAAATTTTATTAGTCTCTTGTTATTTTATAGTAAATTATGATATACTATACCTATCAAAAAAGAAAGGAGATTGGGAAAGTTATACAAAAATATAATAACTTATCCTAGACAAGACAAAATGAAGCCAATTGTAGCAATTATTCGGAAAACCTAATGTAGGTAAGTCCACGTTTTTTAATTATTTAGCAGGAAATAGAATATCAATAGTAGAAGATACACCAGGAGTAACTCGAGATAGAGTTTATGCAGAAACAAATTGGAGAGGAAGAGACTTTACTTTAATTGATACTGGAGGAATAGAGCCAGACTCAGAAGATATTATTTTGTCACAAATGAGAGAGCAAGCAAATCTAGCAATAGCAATGGCAGATGTTATTTTGTTTTTAACAGACATAAAACAAGGAGTGACAGCAGCAGATAGAGAGATATCAATAATGTTAAAAAAATCTGGAAAACCAATTGTTCTTGTATGTAATAAAGCAGATAATTTTCAAAAAGACAAAGAAGAAGCATATGAATTTTATAACTTAGGAATGGGAGATCCATATCCAATATCGGCAACAAACGCACTAGGAATAGGAGACGTATTAGACAAAATATATGAAAGTTTTCCTGAAAATATAGAAGAAAATAAAGATGAAAACATTATAAAAGTAGCGGTTATAGGAAAGCCAAATGTAGGAAAATCATCATTAATAAATAAAATATTAGGAGAAAATAGAGCTATAGTAAGCGATATTGCAGGAACAACCAGAGATGCAATTGATACAGAATTTGAAAATGAAAATGGAAAATATGTATTAATAGATACAGCAGGAGTTAGGAAAAAGAGTAAAATAAAAGAATCAATAGAAAAATTTAGTATAATGAGAACACTACTTGCAATAGAAAGAGCAGATGTATGTTTAATGATGATAGATGCAACAGAAGGGGTAACAGATCAAGATGCAAAAATTGCGGGAGAAGCACATGAAGCAGGTAAGGGAGTTATTATTGTAGTAAATAAATGGGATGCTGTAGAAAAAGAGACAGGAACTCTAGAAAACTATAAAAAAGAAATTTATAACAAACTAAAATATCTTTCATATGCTCCAATTATTTTCGTGTCAGCAAAAACAGGACAAAGGGTACATAAATTATTTGAATTAATTAATTATGTGGCAGAACAAAATAGTATGAGAATTTCAACATCAGTGTTAAATCAAGTTATAAATGAAGCTATTGCAATAGTTCAACCACCAACAGACAAAGGAAAGAGATTGAAAATATTTTATGGAACACAGGCATCAACTAGACCACCAACATTTGTTATTTTTGTAAATGATAAAGAATTATTCCATTTTTCTTATGAAAGATATTTAGTAAATCAAATTAGGAAAGAATTTGGTTTAGAGGGAACACCTGTAAGAATTATAGTTAGAGAAAAATTAGAAAAAGAAGTATAAATTAGGGTATATGTCTTTTAATAAAATTCAGAGGATGTTAATAATCAAAGGAGGAATTTAAAATGGTAGTATATATTATAATGGCTATAATAGCTTATTTAATAGGAAGTATTAACTTTTCTGTTATATTAAGTAAAAAAATGGCTGGATTTGATGTTAGAGAAAAAGGAAGTGGAAATGCAGGAAGCACTAATATGCTTCGTTCAGTTGGAAAAAAGGCAGCAGCGATAACACTTATTTGCGATATATTAAAAGGAGTAGTATCTATAGGAATTGCTATTTTATTAGGAAATGTAATAGAAAATATGAATAGAGAATTATTATTACAAATAGCAGGAATTGCAGTTGTAATAGGACATACATTTCCAATATTTTTTGGATTTAAAGGAGGAAAAGGAGTTGCTACATCATTAGGTGTAATACTTATGAGCAATTGGCAAATTGGATTAATTTGTTTAGTATTTGCTCTAGTATTAATGGTATTAACAAAAATGGTATCATTAGGATCTTGTGCAGCAGCCGTGTTATTCCCTGTTTTAACTTTATTTATTAATACAAATTATACTGTCCTTTCAGAAGGTAAAAGTGGAAAAGTGTATTTAATATATAGCATTTTACTAGCTGTTATTGTATTATTTAATCATAGAAGTAATATAAAAAGGATATTAAATGGAACAGAGAATAAAGTAGGTTCTAAAAAATAAAAAATATAATAAAATAAATACTTAAGAATAAAAAGGAGAATTAAAAATGAAAAAAATAGCTATTATAGGTAGTGGAAGTTGGGGAGTAGCATTAGCTATTCACTTAGCCAGCATTGGAAATAAAGTAAAAATATGGTCATATGAAGAAGAAGAAAAAAGATTAATAAATGAAGAAAAAAGGTGTATGTTTTTACCAAATGTAACAATTCCAGAAAATATAGAATGTTCAAATGATTTTAAAGAAGTAATAGAAGATGCAGAATTTATTTTACATGTAACACCTTCAAAATTTACAAGAAGTACATTTAAACAATATAAACAATATGTTGATAATAAACCAATTATAATATGTGGAAAAGGGTTTGAAAAAGAGACTTTAAAAACATTAGACGAAGTAATAAAAGAAGAATTGCCAACAGCAAAAATAGGAGTTTTAAGTGGACCAAGTCACGCAGAAGAAGTATCAATAGCTATTCCAACTGTATTGGTAGTAGCATCAAAGCATGATGATGTTTTAGAATTAGTACAAAATACTTTTATGTCAGAAAAAATGAGAATTTATACATCAAAAGACGTAAAAGGAGTTGAATTAGGAGGAGCATTAAAAAATATAATTGCATTTTGTGCTGGAGTAGCAGCTGGAATAGGTCTAGGAGATAATAGTTTTGCAGCACTTGTAACAAGAGGATTAGGAGAAATAGCAAGATTAGGAGTAAAATTAGGTGGAGAAAAAGAAACGTTTTATGGATTAAGCGGTTTAGGAGACTTAATTGTAACATGCTTAAGTGAACATAGTAGAAACAGAAAAGCAGGAAAGTTAATAGGACAAGGAAAAACATTAGAAGAAGCTAAAAAAGAAGTCGGAATGGTTATAGAGAGTATTGATAATATAGACGTAGCATATGAATTAGGAAAGAAAAATGATGTTTATATGCCAATTATAGAAACAGTATATAAAGTTATTTATGAAGGATTAGAACCAGCAGAGGCAGTTAAAAATTTAATGACACGTGATAAAAAAAGTGAATAATTTTAGATTAAATTTCCAATAATAAAAAAGATAAGAATTAAAATAGCATAAGTATAAATGCACAAAGGTAAACAGTGTGCAAATAGTTCATTTAAGGAAGGATGAAAGTATATGGAATTTTTTGATAAATTGGGAAAAAAGGCCTCTGAAGCTTATAAAATGACAGCAGATAAAACAGGAAAAATTGCAAAAGAAACTAAAATTAAACTTAAAATTGGAGAATTAAGAACACAAGTAAATGATGTATATGAAGAAATTGGAAAAAAGGTATATGAGAAACATGTGTTAGAAGGAGAAATTTCAATCGAAAATGAAATAGAAGAATATTGTACAAAATTAGATGTTTTAAGTGATGAAATAGATAGTTTATTAAAACAATGCTTAGAGTTAAAAGATAAAAAGCAATGTCCTAAATGTTATTCAGAGATAGAAAAAGAAATGAAGTTTTGCCCTAATTGTGGTTATAAACAAATTATAAAAGATTATTTGCAAGAAGAATTAGAAGATAGTAAACAAAATGAACAAGAAAACCAAGATGAAAAAGAAAAAACAAACCTAGAAAAAACAGTAGCGATTGAATCGGATATAGATATAGAAGAAAATAACGAAGAACAGGAAGAATAGATAAAAACAGACGGATTCAATCCGTCTATATTTATGAAAGGGATACATAATTATGAAAGTTGTAATTCAAAGAGTGAAAGAAGCAAAAGTAGAGGTGGAAAATAAAGTAGTAGGAAAAATAGAAAAAGGATTTTTAGTATTTCTTGGAATTACTCACACAGATACGAAGGAACAAGCTGATTATTTAGTAAAAAAGCTTTGCAATTTAAGAGTATTTACAGATAGAGAAGGTAAAATGAATTTAGGATTAAAAGAAGTAGTAGGAGAATTATTAATAGTTTCACAATTTACTTTATATGCAGATTGTTCTAATGGAAATAGACCATCTTTTACAGAAGCTGCAAAACCAGAACAAGCAAATAAGTTATATGAATATTTTTGCTCTGAATGTGAAAAAAACAATATTAAAGTAGAAAGAGGAATTTTTGGAGCTGATATGCAAGTAAGTTTAATAAATGATGGACCAGTTACTATAGTTATAGAGAAATAGAAATTATATGATAAATAAAATATTAGAAAAAATAATTAATCCAGAAAAAGTTATTACAAAGTTAATGTTGTTAGCAGGAAGCTTTATATTAATATTAAATCAATTTACATTAGAATATTTATTATTTCCAGAATCAGCAGTAATGTGCCTAGGAGTATTATTTAATGTAATAGCGATAAAATTTATGGTAGATAATCCAAAATGTAAATATATAAAGATATTTTTAGCATTGTTAGTAGCTGTATTTTGCTATCAAGGAGTGCTAAATATGTTCCCAGTTATTGCTATATTAGTATATATAGTAAAACAAATATTAGACAAGAGGGAATATAAGGTAAAAGAAAAAGAGTTCTTTGTTGAAATGATAAAATTAGCTTTTATAGTAATAGTAGTCTTAGCAATTTGCTATGAAGAATTTTCAGAGGAACAGTTAGTATTTAAAGGGGATACATTATACATGTTAGTATATTAATAAATTTAATAATAACTAAAAGAAAAAGCAAGGGAATTTCCCTTGCTTATAAAGTATTAACATCATTAATAACGTTATCTTTGCTAGTTAAAAATTTGCAGCTAATACAATTAACGCAATGCATACAGCTGATACAGTGCACACAGTCGAAGCAAAAATTACAACTTTTGCAATTAGTACAATTTTTGCTTCCTTTGCAAAAGAGACAGTTAAAGTCACTTTTGCAATTTGAACAGTTTCGACAAAAAAAGCAAAAAATGCAATTCGTGCACTGTTTACTGCCAAAGCAGAAAAAGCAATGTTTATTTTTATTAATAACGTTAATTAGACTATTTGTAATTACAATTCCTGCAATTACACTAAATACTACAAATAAAATATCCATAAAGCAATCCTCCTAATAAAGTGTTTTTATTTGCAGAGCAATATTAAAATTATACCATTATTATAATAAGTTTGCAATATTAATACGGAAATCTTTCATATAAATAGCGAATAATAGAATCAGCATTTTCAGAAGTAACATTTACAAAAACATCTTTATCAAGAGAGAGCCACATATTTAAAACATAATCATCTGAATTGTCAACAAAAATTCCAATAATTTCTGCTAGTTCTACAGGATTAGCAGATTCTTTTTCCCATTTTAAAGAATTTTCAATATCCAAATTGGTATTATAAAAACGACTTAAAAATTTATTTAATTCTCCTGTTTTATTACTATATAAAGTAATTTTAGCAATCATTTTAATCTCCTAAAAAATCTATTAATATTAGTATAAAATATAAAAAAGAAATTATACAAAGAATAAACCAAAATAAAAATGTAAATACTAGAAAAAATAGAAAACGGAGGTTTTAAAAATTTGAAAAAATATAGAAAAATAGCATATTTAGTTTTAATTGTTATTATTATTGTTTTATCAATAGCTTTATATGTTAATATAAGTAAGGGCAGTGAAGGAAAAGAAGAAGAAAGGAAAACTTCAGAAATTAATTTTTTGGAAGAAAAGTTAGTTAATTTATTTAATGAAATGAACAATATTCAGACGAGAAATTATAGTATATCTGTAAGTGAAATTTCAGAACAATCAAACAAACAAAAAGATAGTAGTAGTAACAATTCTAAACAAGAACAAGATTCTCAAAAAGATAGTAATTCTAGTAGTGGCTCAGGTTCTAGTACTTCATCAGATACATCATCTGGAACTAACCAGAAAAGTCAAAAATTTGAATTAGAAGCAAAAGGAGTTTTAACGAATTCAGATGAAATAAATTGGGATTATATAAAAAGTGAAATTGAAATATTATATTCATCACTTCCAACAATAACGTTAGATTTATACAAATCAAATGTAAATCAAGAAAATGTTTTGAGTTTTAATAAGGAATTTGACAATTTAACAATAGTTACTAAAAATGAGAAAAAAGAGGAAACATTGAATTCATTATCAAAATTATATGAATATTTAATAGGATTTATAGAAAATTCAGAAAACTACAAAACTAAAAAAGATATTTTAGAATCTAAATTATATATATTAAAAGCTTATGCAAAATTAGACTCTAAAAATTGGGTAGAAATAGGGAATAATACAAAGCAATCAATAGATATATATTCTAGGTTGTTGAGTAATACTAATTTAGATGCAAATAAACAGTATAGCATAAGTAAAGTATATGTTATGATAAATGAATTACAAAATGCAGTTGAAGTGCAAGATGAATCTGTGTTTTTAATAAAGTATAAAAATATATTAGAAGAAATGAATAGTTTGGTATAAAGTAACAGCATATGTTACAGTTCAGTAAGAAATGATTATGGTGTCCAAGCTTTGGCTCCCACTAT
>OQVN01000267.1_pt1 | contig 20892 bp, 17 predicted proteins | sample 1691621 | NCBI WGS metagenome assembly OQVN01 (sample SAMN03418278, study PRJEB22391) | human gut metagenome | biome: human-gut; feature: organic feature; material: feces | host: Homo sapiens | place: Tanzania | collected 2013-01 | reverse complement strand
GGGGTCCCCACAAGATACTGTGTACTTGTGGGGAATAGACAATACCACCGCAACCGCGGTGGTATTGTCTTTTGATGTGTTTTAGGATTAAGGAATTATGGATTGTGATCAATGTTAATTTCGTGGCGAGGGGGGATTTCCGCCCTGTCTGCCGTTCGACCGCACGCCGATTGCCGTTATCGTTTCGGTCACCGAAAAACTTGCAAGAAGGTTTTCGTCCGCATACAGACTATACGTGCCGTTGGTTGCGAGTTCGGGCGTTGACAGGATTATCGCCTGCGCCTGTTTTTTGAGCGTTATGCGGACCATTTCGCCGCCGTCCGCGTTTGTCAGAATGATTTCCGAGCCCGCCTGAACCGTGTTTGCGCCGTATACAAGCACGTTAGATTTTGAGTTCGACGCGGGGATTTCCAGCATTTCTTTGGACGACGCGACGAATACGTTGCCGCCGTCGATAAGGATTCCGCCGTCTGCGTCAAGCCCTGTGTCCGCGCCCGTCGTGGGGCCGTATACGATAAGCGTGCCGCCCGTGACGTAAATCGTGCCGTTGCTGTCCAAGCCGTCGCCCGACGCGTCGACCGTTATCGTTCCGCCCGAGATAATGATATGTTCGTTCACGCTTTCGTCGTCGCTTGCGGCGTTTATGCCGTCGTCGCTTGCGGTGATATTGATTGTGCCGCCGTTGATTTCAACGTATGCGCCCTCGATTCCTTCGTATGAGCCGTTCACGGTAATTTCGCCGCCGTCGATTTTCACAAGTTCGTCGGCGTGGATTCCGTCGTCGAGAGTCGTAAGGTCAAGTGTGCCGCCTTTTATAAGCACGTTTCCCGAGTTCGTGTGGATTGCGTCGTCGGACGAATCTATTTTCACGCGTGTGCCGTCAATGACGATAAAGTAATTCGAATTTTTTGTGACGGCATATTCCGTACCGTCGATTTCATATTTGATTTCGCCGCACTTGATGCCTTTCGCGCTTTGAATCATCGCGTATCGCGCGCCCTTGCTTGCTACGTCGTCGGTCTTTTTATAGGTATCGCCGCTTTTGATATATCTGAAATCGTCCTCGGAAAGGTCGTATGTCGCCATGCTTTCTGCACTGTAACTCACAAACGTTGCCGAGGTTTCTATATCCACGCTTCCGCCCGTGATATATACGAACGTGTCCGCCTGAATTCCGTCGCCCGAAACGCTTGCGAAAACCTTGCTGCTTTTAAGAGAAACGTATCCTTCGTCCAAAGTAAACTCTTGCGTTTCGTCGTCACATTCCGCATTTAACGCGTCTTTTCCGGCGGATAAAACGTTTATTTTTGCGTTTTCCGCCTCAATAAACCTTGCAGACAATGCGTGGTTTCCGGCGGTCAAATTTATCGTCGAATCCGCAATCGAAAGCCCTTTTGAAACCTTTATTCCGTTCTTTTTCGCGCTTACTTTTATCGTGCCCGTGCCGTTGATTTTCAGCGTGCCTTTGACGTGGATCGCGTTCACGTCGTCACCCTTACTTGCCACTTCGTTTTCGGTGTTTTCGCACGCGGTGATTATAAGCGTCGATTTTTTATTCGTGTTTGAAATCGCGATTCCCGCGCCGCCCGATATCGTCGCGTTGTTCAGAAACAGATGCGCCGTTTCGCCGTTGCTGACGCTCACGGTTATCCCCGCGTACGCGCCCGTCAATAAATAACTGCCCGCGGTCGTAATCGTCGTTACGTCGTTTGAAAGCACGGTCGCTCCGTCCGCGTTCACGTCTTTTGAAAGTACCGACAAATCGACGGTCGCCGCCTTTTCCACCGCGCTTTCTTTTTCGCTCACGTCGTAAACTATCGGCGCGACGGCGGTCGTTTTTTTCAGTCCGCCGCTTTTATAGTTTTCACTGTTGCAGGCGACAAGCAAAAACGAACATATCGCAATTATCGTTACTGCCAAAACTTTCAAAACTCTCTTTTTCATGTCCCTGCTCCATTTTCTTTCATTTTTAAGCATAAGCCTTAATTTTATTAAAAATTTTTCATAAAAGATACTTAAAATTTCGGTAATTTCGTGTTTGCGACAAGATTTTCGCCGTGTCGGTAACACTATATCCTTATATAATTCGTAAACACCAAATAAAAAAGCACCGCTTTCGCGATGCTTTCTCATTTGTTTGATTTGCCTTATTCTTCGTCGGAAACGGTTTCGTTTACGGCTGCGGTTTCGGCGTTGACTTCCGCCGCTTCTTCCGCCAATTCGTTATCGACGGGGAATTCGGAATCCGTCGCGGACGTTACTTCCGTCACGTCTTCGGTCGTCGTCACGGGATTGCCGTTTTCGTCAAGCACGACTTCTTCTTCGGGTTCTTCGTGCGGGACGACCGCAATCGACATAATCTTGCTGCCTTCCCTGAGGTTCATGACTTTGACGCCCTTGGTATCCCTGCCGATCTTGCGGATTTCGTCCGCCGCGACTCTGATAATGATGCCGTTGTCGGCGATAATCATAATATCGTTGTCGGCGTTGATCATTTTCAGGCACACGAGTTTTCCGGTTTCCTCGTTGAACACGCCCGCTTTGACGCCCATACCCGCACGGCCTTGCACGCGGTATTCGTCGGGCGAGGAGCGTTTTCCGAAGCCGTTTTCGGAGATTGTCAGAACTTCCTTGTCTTCTTCGACCATTGCCATATCGACGGCGTAGTCGCCGGGGTTCAGTTTCATACTGCGTACGCCCTGGCAGTCTCTGCCCATTGCGCGGACGTCTGCCTCGCGGAAGCGGATACACTTGCCTTCGTGCGACGCGATGATAAGTTCTTCATCGCCTTTCGTGATCATTGCCGCGATGAGCTCATCCCCGTCAACCAACCGAATCGCCTTTTTACCGGTCTTTCTGATGCTTTCAAACTCGGATAATGCCGTTTTCTTGATAAGCCCTTGTTTGGTTGCGAGCATCAGATAGCCTTCGCCGCGTTCGGGCACGGGAAGGAGCGTCGCGACCTTTTCGCCGGGATCGAGTTGCAAAATATTGATGACTGCGCGCCCGCGGGAGTTCCTGGACGCCTCGGGAATTTCATACCCTTTGATGACGTAAACCTTGCCGAAGTTGGTGAAGAACATAAGGTCGTCGTGGGTGGACGTCGTGAAGATGCTTTCCACAAAGTCTTCGTCTTTCGTCTTGTGCGCGGTGATGCCCACGCCGCCCCTGTGCTGGCTCTTGTATTCCGCAACGGGCTGACGTTTGACGTATCCGCCGTGAGTCATCGAAACGACGATGTCTTCCTTTTCGATAAGGTCTTCGATATTGATTTCGGAATAATCGTAGGAAACTTCGCTGCGACGCGGCGTATTGTACGTTTCCTTGACCTCCAAAAGTTCTTTCTTGACGATGTCGTTGACTTTGTTGATGTCGGCAAGAATTTCCTTGTAGTTGGCGATTTCGACTTCTTTCTGGGCAAGTTCGTCGTTGATTTTTTCGACTTCCAGAGAAGTAAGTCTGCGAAGTCTCATTTCAAGGATTGCCGCCGCCTGTTTGTCGCTGAGAAGGAACCTTTCCATAAGGGCTTTCGCGGCGGAGTCGTTGTCGGCGCTTTCTTTGATGACCTTAATGACCTCGTCGATGTTCGCAAGCGCGATTGCAAGACCTTTTAAGATATGTTCCCTTTCTTCCGCCTTTTCAAGGTCGAACCTCGTACGGCGGGTGATGACGTCTTCCTGGTGTTTGATGTAATAAGTCAGGATTTCTTTCAGGTTGAGAATGCGCGGTTTTTTGTCGGCAAGGACAAGCATAATCATACTGAAACTGATTTGCATCTGGGTTTGTTTGAAAAGCGTGTTAAGAACGACCTGCGCGTTCGCGTCCTTTTTGATGTCGATTACGACGCGGAGACCGTGGCGGTCGGACTCGTCCTTAATGTCCGAAATGCCCTCTATTCGCTTGTCTTTGACCTGGTCGGCGATATTTTCGATAAGGCGCGCCTTGTTGACCTGATACGGAAGTTCGGTAACGACGATTCTCGTCCTGCCGTTTGCCATTTCTTCGATTTCGGTGCGGGCGCGGATTATGCAGCCGCCGCGACCGGTTTTGTATGCCTGACGAATGGACGCACGACCGAGAACGATGCCTGCCGACGGAAAATCGGGCGCGGGAACGAATTTCATAAGGTCTTCGACTTCCAGTTCGGGATTTTCCATAAGAGCGACGGTGGCGTCGATAACTTCGCCGAGATTGTGCGGGGGAATGGACGTCGCCATACCGACGGCGATACCGTCCGAACCGTTCACGAGAAGGTTGGGGTAACGCGAAGGAAGCACGACGGGCTGTTCACGCGTGTCGTCGAAGTTCGGGCAGAAGTCCACGACGCGTTTGTCAAGGTCGCGGATCATTTCGTTGGCGATTTTGGAAAGCCTTGCTTCTGTGTAACGATAAGCCGCCGCGGGGTCGCCGTCGACCGAGCCGAAGTTGCCGTGTCCGTCGATAAGCGGGCAGCGGATCGAGAAGTCCTGAGCAAGCCTTACGAGAGCGTCGTAAACCGAGCTGTCGCCGTGGGGGTGATATTTACCGAGAACGTCGCCGACGATAAGCGCGCACTTTCTGAACGGCTTGTCGCAGGTCAGATTAAGTTCGCTCATACTGTAAAGGATACGGCGGTGTACGGGTTTCAGACCGTCCCTGACGTCGGGAATCGCACGGGATACGTTGACCGCCATTGCGTAGGCGATGAACGATTTTTTCATTTCCTGGTCAAGGTCGATTTTGACGATTTTCGACATCCCGAGATGTTCGACGAAATCTTTATCTTTCTGAGAATCGTTATTTTTGATTATCATTTTTCATCTCTCCTTAAATGTCAAGTTCTGTTACGAGCGTCGCGTTATCTTCGATAAACTGACGGCGCAGTTCGGGCTGTTCGCCCATAAGAACGGTGAATATTTCGTCCGCGGCGATCGCGTCGTCCATATTTACGCGCAGCAGCGTGCGGGATTTCGGATCCATCGTGGTTTCCCAAAGTTGTTCGGGGTCCATTTCGCCAAGACCTTTGTAACGCTGAATTTCGTTGCCCTTTCTTCCGATGGAATCGAGATATTCGTTAAGTTCGTCGTCGGAATAACAATATTTGACGGTTTTGCCCTTCGTGACTTTGTAAAGCGGGGGCTGCGCAATATAAACGTGGCCGTTTTCGATGAGCGGGCGCATGAAACGGAAGAAGAACGTGAGCATAAGTATGCGGATATGGCTGCCGTCAACATCGGCATCCGTCATACAGATGATGCGGTTGTAACGAAGTTTGCTTTCGTCAAAATCTTCCTTGATGCCCGCGCCGAACGCGGTAATCATCGTCTTTATTTCTTCGTTTTCAAGGACCTTATGGAGCCTTGCCTTTTCAACGTTCAGGATTTTACCGCGGAGGGGCAGTATTGCCTGAAAACGTCTGTCGCGCCCCATCTTTGCGCTGCCGCCTGCGGAGTCGCCCTCGACAAGGTAAATTTCGCAAAGAGAAGGATCTTTGTCCGAACAGTCGGCAAGTTTGCCGGGGAGCGTGGTGCTTTCAAGGGCGGATTTGCGCCTTGCAAGGTCACGCGCGTTCCTTGCGGCTTCTCGTGCCTTCTGGGCGAGAACGCCTTTCATAATCAAATCTTTGGCTTCTTTGGGGTGTTCTTCGAGATACGAGCCTAAGCCTTCGGTCATAGCCTTTGCGACGACCGTACGCATTTCGCTGTTGCCGAGTTTCGTCTTGGTCTGACCTTCGAACTGCGGGTTGGTGAGTTTCACGGAAATAACCGCCGTCAAACCTTCCCTGACGTCGTCGCCCGAAAGTTTTTCGTCGCCTTTCAAAATACTGTTGTTTTTGCCGTAATCGTTGATGATTTTGGTGAGCGAGTTTCTGAAACCTTCCAGGTGCGTGCCGCCTTCTTCGGTATTGATGTTGTTGGCGAACGCGAAAATGGTTTCCGAATAACTGTCGTTGTACTGCATCGCGATTTCGACCTCGCCGTTTTCGTAACTTTCGTCAAAATAAATGACCTCCGGGAAAACGGTCTCTTTGTTTTTATTCAGACTTTCGACAAACTGGACGATACCGCCTTCGTAATGGAAAGTTTCGTCGCGTGCGGGCTCTTCGCGGCGGTCGATAAGTTGAATGGTCAACCCGCGGTTGAGATACGCAAGTTCGCGCAGGCGGATTTTCATCGTGTCGTAGTTGAAATCGAGAGTCTCGAAAATTTCGGAATCGGGATAAAACTGAATCGTCGTGCCGGTGCGGTCGGTCGTGCCGACTTCTTGCAACGGACGTTGCGCGATGCCCCTGTTGAAAATTTGTTTGTATATTTTGCCGTTCTGGTAAACGGTGGCTTCCAGCCATTCGGACAATGCGTTCACGCAGGATACGCCGACGCCGTGCAGCCCGCCCGAGATTTTATAGCCGCTGCCGCCGAATTTTCCGCCGGCGTGCAACTTCGTCAGAACGACTTCAACGGCGGATTTGCCCTCTTTCGGGATAATTCCCGTGGGGATTCCGCGGCCGTTATCGATGACTTTGCAGCTGCCGTCCTTTTCAATCGAAACGATGATTTTGTCGCAGTATCCGGCAAGAGCCTCGTCGATACTGTTGTCGACGACTTCCGTAACAAGGTGATGCAAGCCCCTTTCGTCGGTCGAGCCGATGTACATACCCGGTCTTTTACGGACGGGATCCAGCCCTTCGAGGACCTGTATCGCGCCCTGGTCGTAAGATAAATTTTGTTGTTCCATAATACCTCCGTTTATATGAAAATAAAACCGTGTTTTTTAAATTGCGAAAAAAGCGCGCGCCCGGACAGATTGCTTATGTAAGCATGTTGTTTTCCGTCTTCGCCGTCGTAAAAAACGACGCTTCTGGGTTCGCCGGTTTTTTGTACCTTTACCGTGCCTTTCGAAATGATTTCGTCAAGAGCCAGGGACAAGGTCGAATTTCCGACGCCTTCGTCGAATATCGCGACGACGTCCGTGTAAAACACGCGCATACGCTCTCCCGCGTACGCAATGCGTGCGCACGCATAAAGTAATAAGTATAATAATTATAACATATTATCAATAAATTACAAAACGTTTTTCGCGTCTTTTTGATAAATTGTCCTTTTTTACGGGATTTTCGGGGCTTTTAAGGGCAAAATTCAATTTGTCGTGGGGGAATATATCCGTTTTTCTTATTTCGGTTCTGATAACCCCTGCGGCGCGGACGTCTTTTTTTACAGTTCCGCCGCGGATAAGAAACCGCGCGTTTTGCCGATATTTCCTAAAAATTCTTTTACTTTCTTTTCCGATATGATATAATAACCGTATGTTTATCAAATCGCTTCAACTGAAAAATTTCAGAAACTACGACGCGGCGTCCGTTACTTTCGGACAAGGCATCAACGTGCTTTCCGGCGAAAACGCAAGCGGAAAGACGAATATGCTGGAAGCGATTTATCTGTTGGGACTTGGCAAATCCCCCCGTACGAGCCGCGAAAAGGAACTTATTTCGTTCAACGCCGAGCGCGCGTATATTAAGGCGGAAATCGCAAAAAAATATCGCACGCACGTCATCGAAATCGTAATTGAAAACAAAGGCGCGAAAAAAATAAAAATCGACAATCTTCCCGTGAAAAGACTGTCCGAACTTATCGGTATCGTCAACGTCGTTTACTTCTCCCCCGACGAAATGCGTTTCGTGAAAGCAGGCCCCGACGAACGACGGAGATTTTTGGACATTTCCCTTTCGCAACAATCGAAAACTTACTTTAAGTCGCTTGCAAAATACAACAAAATTCTGCAACAAAGAAACACCCTTCTCAAAAACGAAAACCGCAACGAAAACCTGAAAACCCTTTTGTCGATATGGGACGAGGGTATGGCGGAAGTCGGCGCGAATCTGATTCTTGCAAGGAAAAATTACGTAAAGAAACTTTCAACCCTTGCAAAAGATTCCCACTTTGAATTGTCGGACGGAAAAGAAACTCTGTCGCTGCAATACGAGTGCGCGATAAAAGGCGACACTTACGACGAAATTTACAATAATTTACTTTCCGCATTTTCGACGTCGGTGGAGCGCGACCGCGCCCTTATGTACACGTCGCAAGGTCCGCACCGCGACGATATTAAAATAATCTTAAACGACGTGGACGCAAGAAAATTCGCGTCGCAGGGACAGCAGCGAAGCGTGTCGCTTTCGGTCAAAATCGCGGAACTCACTCTTTTCAAAAACGAAACGGGCGAAGCCCCGATTTTACTTCTGGACGACGTTCTGAGCGAGCTTGACGTGGCGCGCCGCGAAAAACTTATCGAACTTGCAAACCGCACGCAAACGGTGATTACCTGTACGGAATTTGACGTTAAACCCCTTAATTTGTCAAAACTGTACGTCGTAAAGAACGGTACCGTCGCTGAAAAAAAGATAAAATAAGCGCAAAAAACTTTCTTAAATAAATATACTTTATTTTTATAATATATACCGATTTTGTTTGTATTTTTCGGTCAATAATGTTATCATATATTTATTATGATCGATATCAATACCCTTTGGAACGACACCAAAATCAAATTATCCGCAAGACTTCAGGCAATAAGTTACGAAGTATGGATTGAAAAACTGGAACCGATTTGTTTTATCGGTCATACTCTCGTGCTGCAAACGGGAAGTCAGAGCAGTAAAAACACAATCGTGAAAAATTACCGCGAAACTATCCTCGAAGCGGTGAAAGAAGTCAACCCCATTATCTCGGACGTTAAGATTATTATCGAGTCCGAAAAAGCCGATTGCCTGAAACAACAGGACTATACCCTGGGGGACGAACTTGTCGTGAAAAAGGTTGAAAAATCCGATGACGCGGGTTTTTCGTTCAATAAAAAATATACCTTTTCAAACTTTGTCGTCGGGAAATCCAACGAGATCGCCTTCGCGGCGGCGCAAGCCGTGTCCGAGCATCCCGGCGGTCGTTTCAACCCCCTGTTCATATACGGCGGAGTCGGGCTTGGAAAAACCCACCTTATGCACGCAATCGGAAATTACATAAACGCGAAATTTCCTCAAAAACGCATAATGTACATCACGACGGACAAGTATATCGCCGACTATGTGGAATCGATAAGAGATTCCAAAACAAGCGTTGCTTTCCGTGAAAAATATCGTTCCGTCGACGTGCTTATGATTGACGATATTCAGTTTATCGCGTCGAAACAAGGCACGCAGGAGGCGTTGTTCCACACCTTCAACGATTTATATCAGAACGATAAACATATCATTATTTCGTCGGATCGTCCGCCAAAGGAAATCGCGCCCCTTGAAGAAAGGCTTCGCACCCGTTTCCAGTGGGGACTTCTTGCGGACATTCAGCCGCCCGATATCGAAACGAGAATCGCAATTCTCAAAAAGAAAGCCGACGCCGAAAACTTTTATCTTTCGGACGATGTCGCGTCGTTTATCGCCAGCAATATGGAAAACAACATCCGCGACCTTGAAGGGCTGCTGAACAAGGTTATGTTTTATTCCCAACTTTCGGGACAGCCGGCGTCGCTTTCGATTGCGAAAGAGGCTCTTTCCGGGTATATCGAAACGAAAAAGGAACACTTTGACGCATACGACGTGCTTTCGACAACCTGCAAATACTTCGGCGTTTCCGAAAACGACGTCATCGGTAAAAAGAAAAACAAGGAATTTGTGGAGCCGAGAATGATTGCGATTTATCTTATCTGCGACATGCTTTCCGTTCCCCTTGTGTCGATCGGCGGTATTTTCGGCGGCCGCGACCACGCGACGATAATTCACGCGCGCGACAAAATTTCGGACCTCATTTCATCGAATAACGGCGCGTCACAAAAACTAAAAATACAAATCAACGACATAAAAGATATGCTCTATAAACGCTGATTGTAGATATGTTCATAAAATATAAAAGTTTTCAACAAAGTTGTTAACATCAAAATCCACAACTTGTTGTTGGCACAAATCCGATTTTGTCAATATCTTGTGCGAAACGTTCACCTTCAACTTTTCCACAACCCTTATTAACAAAATCATCATCAAATATAAAATAACAATAAATAATTAAGGAGAAAACGATGAAACTTTCTTGCGACAGCTTTGACTTATCAGACGCTTTAACACAGGTGGGAAAAGCCCTTCCCTTAAAGAAAGTAATGCCGATATTGAACGGTATTAAACTGAAAGCGGAAGGAGATACTTTGACGCTTACCGCAACGGATCTCGAACTATCAATCGAAAAGAAAATAAAGGCGGATATTTTCACCGAAGGAGAAACTGTTATCCTTGGAAAATATTTTACGGAATACGTCAGAAAAATCGATAAGGAAGACGTTATTATCGATACGTCCGGGGAAAACACCCTTAAACTTACCTACGGCGAAAATAACGGTTATATTCAGACAATGGAAGCCGACGAATATCCCGCTTTCAAAAACGTCAACGACGAAAACTCTTTTTATATTGTAAAGAAAGAGTTGAAAAACCTTATCGAAAAAATTATATTCTGCACCGCAAGCGAAGATAACCGCCCAACGCTTAAAGGTTGCAGCATTGAAATTTCCGACAATAAAATCATCGGCGTCGCGTCAGACGGATACCGCCTTGCTTATTGCAAAAAAGAAATCGAATACGGCGGAGCGGATATTAAAATAATTGTCCCTGCAAGAAGTATGAGCGAAATTTCAAAACTTCTTGACGACAGCGACGAAAACGTAAAGGTGAGCATCGAGAAAAACTATTTCATGGTAGATCTCGAAAACACCAAAATCGTAACGCGACTTATCGAAGGCGAATATATCAACTACAACAAGATTATTCCTTCCGACTTCACAACCACCGTGTTTGTCGATAAAAAGGCGTTGGACACCGCAATCGACCGCGCGTCGCTTGCAACCCGCACCGAAAAGAAGAGCGTCGTAAAACTTGAAATCCGCGAAAAGAGAATGTCGATATCTGCGGAAAGCGAAATCAGCGGCATCAATGAAATCGTAAATATCGACCTTCTGGGACACGACCTTAACATCGGGTTCAACGCAAGATATCTTTCGGACAGCCTGCGTGCGATAAGCGACGATTTTGTGAAACTTTGCTTCACGACTTCGACCGCGCCCGGCGTCATCGTACCTACGGAAAAGAAGGAAGACGAATATCTTTACCTTATTTTGCCCGTGCGTATTATAAACTAATATAAAATTATTCCAAAACAAAAAAACACACTGCGAAAAAATGCAGTGTGTTTTGTTTTTTTTGTTACTTTTCTTCTTCGACTTTTCTTATCGGAAACATAAGGAAGTTTTCGTTGGTTTTCGGATTGGTGAAATTTTGCACGCTTCCGACAAGGTTTATCTTGTTTGCGATAAGGTATCCGATAAGTTCCTTGAAAGTTTCGGTCGATTCGACTTTCGCTTTTATATATTCAAAAGACGGTATCTCCCATTTTGTCCAGCCGCTTGGCGCGACGGCGTCGTCGACGGCTTCGACACCCGCAAGATAAAGCCCGTTTTCGTATCCGCCTTCCCACGGCTTAAAAGACAGTGATTCGTCGCTCATAGCGCCCCACAAGCCTTTAAGCGCGCCCGACTCGTCCCACTTTGCAAGATAAGATATTTCCGAAAAGTTTTTATTTAATTCCGTCCATAAATCTCTGACGAAATCTTTGCCGTCTTTCGACGAACCGCACTTCCCGATCAAGGTAATTTTCGGTAAGGTTATTCTGGTGGTTTCCATACTTTATCTTTAAAATTAACGCCTTAAACTGTCGATTAAGTCGTAAATGCGTTGCAAATCGTCGTTGGAATAATAGTTAATACGGATTTGTCCTTTTTCTTCGCCGCCAAGGATCGTGACCTTCGTATTGAAGATTCGTTTCATATCGTTGACAAACCCTTTGAGTTCCTTCGATTGTTTTTCTTTTCTTGCGCCGGTCGGGATAAGTTTTCTGCCGAGATAAAGTTGGATTTGCTGTTCCAGATCCCTTACCGACATTTTATTGTCGCACGCTTTATTTGCGTAATATACCTGCACTTCGGGGTCGGTAACGACGACGAGACATCTTGCGTGGCTTCCCGAAAGTCTGCCCGACCTTACGAGTTCCAGAACTTCTTTGTCAAGCGACAAGAGCCTTAAAAGGTTGGTTACGACGGGGCGGCTCATACCGATACGTTCCGCCGCTTCTTCCTGCGTAAGGTCGCACGATTTGATAAGTTCCGCGATACCTTCCGCCGCTTCGACGGGGTTCAGGTCCTCACGTTGAAGGTTTTCGATAAGGGCGATTTCCCTCATTTCGCGCGGGGTAAGTTCCCTTACGACGCACGGCACCGAGGTAAGACCGGCAAGTCGCGCCGCGCGGAAACGCCTTTCGCCCGCGATTATGACGTATCTGTTGCCGCTTCTCAAAACTATCAGAGGCTGGATAATGCCGAAAGTCTTAATCGACGCCGCAAGTTCTTCCAGAGCGGCTTTGTCAAAAACTTTACGCGGCTGATAAGGGTTGGTGTCGATAAGGGAAATATCGACGTTCATTATTTCGCGGGATACGGCGGATTCGCTTTTTTCCGCAATCGTTTCTTCTTCCTTCATATTGCCGAGCAAGGCAGCAAGACCTTTTCCGATACCTTTGTTTGACATAAAACACCTCGTATGTAAAAGTATTTTTTTTCAGTATAACATTAAAAAGGCGAATAATCAATTATTTACAAAAATTTGTGAAACATTATTTTTGTGAAACATATAAAAACAAAAGGCGGACAAAATAAAAAAACCGCTTTTCACAGCGGATTTTTCTTGATTGTGCCGAATTTCCTCGGATAAATTCTCGGAGTGTCTTCAATCTTTTCGTAAACGACGACGTTTCTTTCGCCGGCGTCAAAAGGAAGACAGAAATTAAAAACTTCGGTTTTTTTCGCGTGCAATATCGTTTCCGCCGTCTTTGCGGTTTCCACGTCGGACAAATCCTTGCCCTTATAATTTATAAAAACGCCGTGCTTTTTAAGGAGCGGGATTGAAAGTTCCAGAAGGATATTCGTCTGACCGACCGCCCTTGCGACGACGACGTCGGCACTTCCCCTTAAAAGTTTTTCGCCCGCTTCTTCCGCCCTTAAATGTTTGGCTTTTGCGTTTTTAAGGGAAAGTTCGCTTACGGCAAAGTTTAAAAAATCCACGCGTTTTGAAAGCGCGTCAAGCATAATAAGTACAATATCGTCACGGATTATTTTAAGTGGTATCGACGGGAATCCCGCACCTGCCCCGATATCGACGACGGCGGCGTTTTCTTTTATGAATTTTGCGGCGGAAATACTGTCGACAATATGTTTTACGATAAACTCTTTTTCGTCGGTAATGGCAGTTAAATTGACATTTTTGTTGTATTCAACCACAGTTTCGTAAAATTTGTAAAGTTTTTCGCATTGGTTGTCGGTAACGCTTATGCCGACGGATTCAGCCGCGGTTTTAAGAGTTGTAAAAAAGGACTCAGTCATTCTTTTTCGCTTTCCTTTTTGTGAAATATTTTTTCATGTGGTCGCGCAATCCGCCGGTTGCGTAGTCGGATTTCACGATAAGAATGCAGACAAGCGCAATTAGTATCGCGACGGCGCAGTACGGGAACAGCACACTGTAATCGCCGACTTTCACGACCTCGGTATTGACGCCGTTTACGATTTGTTCGATGACGTAAGTCTTGCCCGTTTTCTTGCCGACTTCCTTGATTACGTAGCCGGCGAGTATGGGAGTGACGACCATTGCGGCGGTTGTAGAGCCCGCAAAGATACCCGTGTTTTGCCCGATGTTTTTGGTTTTGCTGAGTTCCAGATAAAACGGATACAGATTAGCCATCGCAAAGCCGTAGCCGACGCCCGCGACCATAAAGAAGAAAACAAGCGGGATTTTCAGTTCAAGTCCCGAGTCTTTTTTGGAAAACGGCATCGCGGCAAGCAGCGCGACCATCATAAGCGCAAGCCCGATCGTTATCGTGTATTTACGGCCGATTTTCTTTGCGACGTGAGAAGCGAATATAAACCCGGGCAGCGCGCCGATTATGACGAATACCAGAGGCAGTTGCGGCATTTTGAAGCCGAGCATTACGTCGCTGTACACGGTAAAATTCGACACGAGCGCGTTGTACGCGATATAAAAGAAGAACACGCTTGCAAGAATGAAAATCTTATTAAAAAGATTGCCCTTCATCTGCTGTTTGTCAAGTTCTTCCACAACGACGGTTTCGCTTTTGTATTTTTCGGGGTAGTCGCGTTTATATTCTTCCAGGCGACGATTGAAGTCGTCCGTCACCCGTTTTTCGCTGAAAGTGAACGAGTATGCGGCAACCGTTATAAGGCTGCTGCCGACAACCGCAAGACAAATCGGCAAAAATTGCGCGTTTTTCGCGGCTTTAAGGGGCATGAACGCCATCGCCAGCACGATACCCACGGCGGTGAACGCGACGGACACAAGGTTCGCAATCGAGTTTGCCCTGCCGCGGTCGGGTTCGTATACGAAATCGGGCACGAGCGAAAGACCCGCGCTTCTGTACGCCGCCATCGCGACAAGCGTCACCGTCAGCGACACGATATACGGGGCAAGTTGCCTTTCCGACGCGAATACGCCAACAAGACACAGCCCGATAAGCGATATCGCTGTGCCGACGTAAATGTACGGCGTGCGCTTGCCGAAACGGCTTTTGCATCTGTCCGAAAAGTGGCCGAAAAGAGGCAGAACAAAAAGCCCGACAATATTGTCGATTGCAAGAATCCATCCGCTTTCGTACGGTTCGAGCGCGAAAGAATACGTGTTTATTGATTGAATAAGTTGATCGTATACGTTCCAGAAAATCGAAATCCAGCCGAATACAAGTGATGCGAGCGCAACGTTTCTCTTATCGAATTTCATAAATACCTCTTCAATCCGAAATTATACCATACGCTGCGACGATTTAACAAATCATTTGTTTGAAATTTCGGGAAGATATGGTATACTTATGTAAAATATATCGACAAAAAAGGACTGTTATGAAAAAATTCGGAATGGTTATCGCAATCGGACGCGAAGTCAAAGGCGTGCTCGAAGCCTTCGGGAAAGTCGAAAAAATCGAAAAAAAGCCGTACGACACGTACCTTGTCAGCCGCGAAAACGCCCTGATTTACGTCGCGGTGTCCGGCATGGGCGAAATATCGGCCGCGGGAGCAACCGAGTTTTTAATCGCGAAATACGACGTACGGGCGATATTCAACTTCGGTTTCGTCGGGACGCTTACGAAACGCTTCGGCTGCAAGGACGTCGCGGTTGTCGAAAAAGTCGTGCATTACGAAATCGACACGTCGGCAATCGACAACGTGAAAGCGGGCCATTACGACGAAAATCCCGACCCGTACTTTTATTTCGACAAAACCCTTATTTCCGCGGTGAAAAAGGATTTTCCAAAAATTAAGACGGCAAGGCTTGCTTCCGGGGACAAGTTCATTTCGTCAAGCGAAGTTAAAGATAAACTTATTGCGGATTTCGACGCCGAAATTTGCGATATGGAAGGCGCGGGAATTTGCATTATCGCAAACAAAAACGGAGTGCCTGCGCTAAGCCTTAAAATCGTCAGCGACAACGCCGACGAAACAAGCCCCGCCGACTTCAACGAAATCGCAGACCAAGGGACAAGCGATTGTGCGAAAATAATAGTCGACGTTATCGACGCGATTGCGCGCGAAAAATAAAAAGGCAAAAAGCCGAAAAATCACGAAAAAAACAAAGGACAAAATTTTATATATTATATATAATATATAAAATTCAAAACTATGGAAACCATCAAATCTTTTCTTATAAATCACGACGCCCACCCGGAGGGGGTTTACCTTTCTCATGCGGAGCACAATATCTATACTTACGACCTTCGTTTCAAAAAACCGAACGCGGGCGATTTCCTTACGACTGCCGCGGCGCATACCGTTGAGCACCTTTTCGCAACCGTGATAAGAAACAGCGCGGTCAAAGACAAGGTTGTTTATTTCGGGCCGATGGGCTGCCGCACGGGCTTTTATCTGCTTATGCTCGACACTACGCTTGACGAAGTAAAGCCTATTGTGAAAGAGTGCTTTGAAAAGTGTCTGGAAATGACGGAAATCCCGGGCTCCAAGCGGCAGGAATGCGGGAACTATCTCGACCACGACCTCGAAGGTGCAAAGGAAGAAATAAGAGCGTTTTTGCCCCATATTATTTAATCGGCATAAAGAATGCTTTTAATCGGCGCAGACTTATAAATTAAAGGTAAAAAACTTTACATAACAAAGGCAGAGCCGGGCGCAAACCCTGTCGGAACAACTCGCGGAAAAAACATAAAAACATAGAAACGGCGTCAAACAAGACGCCTTTTCAATAATTATAACGTTTTGTAAGACGATAACGCGTTTATAATAAACCGCCCGAAACGGCGGTTTTTTGTTATACCGAAAAAAACAATAAAAACAAAAGTCTTAACGGCAAATTATTCAAGACAAAACGATTATAAAACAATCAAACAGACATTATCATTCACGTTCCTTGCCGCAACATCGAAAAAGACAAGAATAATCAAATCCGCAATACAAAAGACTTTTATCCTGGTTTTTATACTAAAACACGGCGAAAAATAAACAAAAAATCCGTCTAATACCAATATAAAAAGACAATAAAAAACCGCGCCAAAAACGACAATGTTTTACGTGAAACGCCCGTTTTTTCCAAGAAAAACGGCACTTTTTAATTCAAACGATCAAGTGTTGTGCCGCATTTCAGGCATGAGTTTTGGTTGTTTTTCACGCAATCTTCGCAAAAGCAAGCGCCGCATGACTTGCAAACATACATTTTCTCGGGTGAAAATGACTTATTACACGACGTACATTTCATAATAATTACCGCCTTTTCCTTATATTATTTACCGCAATTATACCCAAAAAAACGTAATATATACCTTGTCCGAAAAGGCCGAAAGTTATCCACAAAACCGCGCCCTGAAATTTACACGGAGAAAGAACGGAAATTCACGAAACAAAACGATAAAAACAATTAAAAATAGCCCAAAATCCCTGGAAAAACAGCCTAAAACCCGCCCAAAACAACGGTTTTTGTTCCACGTGGAACAAATGTGGACAACTAATTGTTTCACGCGAAACATATAAAAACGATACATATCAAAACAGTCAAAATATCCCGTTGTTTCACGTGAAACGTCGTTTCCGTAAAATGTGGATATCTTTTAATCATTTTGCCAGTAAATTGACATATTGTCCACCGATTGATATAATAGCTTTGAGAAAATTAGCACAAAAGAAGGTTTTTATGGCTACCGATCTGAATTATATTAAATACGTTGTCGAACAAATTGATTTACCGGATATTTCTTTCAAGAAAATGTTTGGCGAGTATATGGTATATTATAAAGCCGTGCCCGTTTTACTTGTTTGTGACGACTGTGTTTTTGTCAAGATTTTGAAAGAAACAACCGAACTTCTCGGTGAAGATTGCGATCAAGAGTTTCCATACGACGGCGCAAAACTGCATTATGTACTGGATATTGATAATTCCGATCTTGCAAGGCAAACGGTTATTACTGTATATAATTGCCGAAAAGACAAGCCAAAGAAATAAAATAGCAAAGTTTTTATTTGCCCGAGCTTTCGGGTTTTTTTATTATTATTTTGCCGTGTTCCGAAAAGGTGTGTTTATAACGAAATTAAATGCTGTGTTATTGTTGGCGCTTGTCCGGCATAAAAGTATAATTTGTCAAAATCTGGTTATCTTAATTAAATTGGATGTGCCTTGTGGCGTGATATTTATTATTTGAAATTTGTCGTTTGTTCTTGTGTCTTAGATATAACCAGAATTTAATATTTTTTTGTGAGTTTCATATTATCCGAATATATAAATAGTTTCTTTTTCGTGTTTGTAGTATATTATTTCATAATGTTGTTGCCCGTGGTTTTTTCTTGTGTGGTTGCACTGCGGTTTTATTAAAAGCGAATATTTAGACGTGGGTTCAGGGAAGTGTTTGTCGGCAGCGAATCAGCCGGCGATTATTTTAATATTCAAAAATCTTGGTGTATGGCGTGATGGTTTGTCGTGTTTGTTTTAACGGTTTGTTTGAGCGTGTTTTTGATTGAGTGGTTGCTGGGATTGTTTGCTGTGGTTGTTTTTGTGATTGATTGTTCCGGTTGGTTGTTTTTTTGTTGAACGGTTGTGATTTTGTGCGAAAGAAGAAAAATTATGGTCGGACGGTGCATTGCAAAGTTGCCGTTGTTAAACCTTGTGTCAAAATGAGTGCGATCTGATTCAAGCGGTTGATCTTTTGATTTGGACGTGTATTGTTTGTTGTGAAAACGTTTTCTTGTTCTGAACGTCGTTTTGCGAATGACGAAAAAGTTAAATCGTTTGCCAAATAGTGACGATACTGTTCTTGCGTTGAAGAAAACGCAGCGGGTTGTTCGGCCTTGATTAATTGCGTGGTTTTTATGACGCAAACGGCAGTGGCGTAATTGCCGGCACACAAATGATTTTTGATTGTAAAAAAATAACCATCGAAACGCGCCGTGTTTTTGACTAATACTGCGTTACGCTCACGGCTTATACGGTAAAGTATTAAGCCGCTCGCGTGCCTTGTCTTATTCTAAAAAAAACGACGGGAAACTTGTTCACAACCGAAAACGCCGAGATTTCAGATGATTTTTGGAAAAGGCGAACGCGGTTGTACTCTTCGTACTACAAGCGAGCATTTTTCATAAAAGCGTTGAAATATCGGCGTTTTGGCAACGTTCGTATTACTAACTGTTGGCATAAGCACGCTTGTTGTGATTTTGGACGTGAAAAGGGTGTAAAATACAAATAATGTTTGATCTGGTTGTTTGCGGTCGAATAATTTTGCGTTGTCTAATCGTAAAAACAATAATATTTGATAAGTGCTTGTTTATGGGGAGCGTCGGCGATTTGCGGGGTGTTTGTTCCGAAACCCGACTTTGAACGGATGTCGCATATCGCACAAACAACCATTAAAACACAAATGCCGGAAATCGGCAAATAAACTATCTCAAATAACTACGGCGGGTTTATTAAAGCCGAGTTGTTTGTCGCAAATGCAGGGCTTATAGAAACGGGCTTGTTTTATTGTTGCTTGCGGGGCAGAGTTGTTTGATGTTTTGAAAAACGGAAACAGTGCACGTTTGTTTGGTATTATGTTGCACGTGAAACAAGACTTATCCCATTGTCGAATATTGACAAAAGAGTAATTTCGGACAAAAACAAAGCGCGTGAACGGAAAGAAGCATAAACATCGGAAAAAAAACTATACAAGTGTCTAATTTTCATTACGCGGCGGAAACTGATGTTAATTTAACCGGGCGGGAACAAGTATTAATTCAAAAGAGCCGTCGTTTGTTTTTTTGACGGATAAACGGCACATTATCTTCGGAAACAATTTTAAACCGTACAAAGTACGGTTTAATTTTTCAAAAAAGAGAAACATGGTTTTTCTTTTGAAAAAGATCTTTAACGAAACGAGAAATTTTGTCGTTTCGTTTTCCGAAAGCGGAAAGGTTTTTTATTTTACGTGCAACCGAACGGAAAAATCGCCTTATACTTTTTACCGAAAAGTTATCGGGGCGGAAAACGGCATTTATTCAAAAGGCGTCAAATCGGTTGACACGCGAACAAAATTTCCTTATAATTGACTGGCATTGTTATATTATAATAACAATAGTAACGAAGAAATAATCCCTATCAAGGAGGCATATATGAAAAGGACATTCCAACCCAAGAAAAGACACGTAACCAAGGTACATGGTTTCAGGAAGAGAATGCAAACCAAGCAAGGCCGCAACGTTCTGAAACGTCGCCGCAACAAAGGCAGAGCAAAACTTACCCCGCACAACTAATTGTGCGGGCAGACGCTCCCCCGAACAATGCAAAAGGAATATAAGTTAAAAAAGCGCGCGTCTTTCAACTACATTTACAGGAAAGGCACGGTTTTTTCAAACGACGATTTCGTTTTGTACACAGTAAAGACGAAAGGGGCGCTCAAAGTCGGATTTTCGGTTTCGAAAAAGGTCGGCGGCAGCGTCCAGCGCAACAGGGTGAAACGACAGATGCGCGAAAGCGTCCGTCTTATGATACCCGAGATAACCCCCGGGTACAACATAATATTCGTGGCGAGAAGCACAGTCTACGGCAAGAAAAGCAGCGTCATTGCCGATTCGATGAGGTCGCTCCTCAAAAAGGCCGGACTTTTGGGCCATTCCTTATGATTATGAAAACGCTCGCCCGTATTTTAATTGGATTTTACAAACGTTTTATTTCGATAAATCTTACGCGGCCGTGCATATACGTGCCGACGTGTTCGATTTATACCCTGACCGCAATTGAAAAACACGGATTCTTTAAGGGATGCGTAATGGGTGCGAAAAGGATACTTCGATGCACCCCTTTCCACGAGGGCGGCTACGACCCCGTGGCAGAAAACTATAAAGGAAACGCAAAATGGTTAGTATAATGGAGATGGGCCTTGCGGCGAACAAAATTGCCGAAGGCGTAATGTGGCTTATCGACGCGCTGAACAAGGGTATCGGTAACTACGGTGTGGCGGTAATCTGCTTCACGCTCATCTTAAAGCTCGCGATGTCGCCCTTCGACGTATGGCAGAAAGTCGTAATGACGAAGAACAACCGCGCGATGGAAAGAATGAAGCCGCAACTTGAAAAATTGCAGCAGCAGTACGCCGGAAATAAGGAGTTGTATTCGCAAAAGCAGATGGAACTTTACCGAAAGGAAAAGTACAGCATGCTTGGAAGTTGTCTTCCGTCGATAATCTCGCTTGTGATATTCTTCATGGTGTTTTCGGGATTTAACGGCATGGTAAAGCAATACAACATCAACATGTACAAGGATTTGTCAAGCTCGTACTATTCGACCTACGAAACACA
>OQVN01000263.1_pt1 | contig 21017 bp, 30 predicted proteins | sample 1691621 | NCBI WGS metagenome assembly OQVN01 (sample SAMN03418278, study PRJEB22391) | human gut metagenome | biome: human-gut; feature: organic feature; material: feces | host: Homo sapiens | place: Tanzania | collected 2013-01 | reverse complement strand
GACTTTTATGAATTATCATGTGGCGGCGCTGCTTGGAACTGATAATATCGGCTTGATTCAGATTATGGATTATGCGGTTTTTCTTATTTTTGTAATTTTGTTTGGAGCGCAGCATATTGGCTTGGGGTCGATTGCGAATATGTTTTTTATTGGATTCGTTTCTGATTTTTCACGTTGGATTTGGAAACTGATTGGATTTCATCAGTTTTTGCAGAATGCGGAACTTTTGCCAAAGGCTGGAATTTTTGCTTTTATTTTGCTTTTTTTTGTAACTGCTTGCGCGATTTATATGAATTCAGAATTGGGAATTGCGCCTTACGATGCGGTTCCTGCGATTATCAGCGACAGATTTGTTAAACTTCCTTTTTTTGTTGTCCGTATTATTTTTGATTATTCTTCAATTACGATTGGACTTGTGGCTGCTTGCTTTGCGAAAAATAATATTCCGAACCCAGTTGCGACTTTTTGTGGAATCGGGCTTAGAACAAATATTTTTGGTTCAATCTGCATGGCTCTTCTTTTAGGACCGGCTATTTCGCTTGTTGGAAAATTTATGAAAAAAATTATTCCAGTGTTCCGTGAAAATTAAAGTCGTATTATTTTTTGTTGTCTTGCGCTGGATTTTTTACAATTTGAATTATATACATTTATTTATGTTGCAATTGTATTGAATAAATTTTATAGAAAAAATATTTCTAAGACTTGACCGAGAAACCTCTTGTATGAGATTGCCGTGTCGGAGCACGGCAATGACAGGCGAGAGCAAATCAGATAATGGCAGGCTAAATTATTTTATTGCAACGTAAATAAAAATTGTTCCTGTTTTTCCGTCGCAGTCTTCCTGATATTCTTCAAAGTCTCCAGTGAATGTGCGTTCAAGCGGAATGCTCCAAATCGCAGCCCATGCTTTTCCTACATCTTTTGCAACATCGCCTTTCACTGTGAACTTTGCATATTTTCCGTTTGGAATTTGTTTTACTGCAAATCCTTTTTCTTTTGCGTCTACAGCTGATTCATTTGAAATTTGAACTCCCACAAGAACTGTGTAATCCTGTTCTGTTGGCGTTCCGTAATCGCAGTAAAGTCCAACTGCTTTTTGATTTGTTCTGCAAGAAAATTTTGCCTGCACGCTTCCGAGTTTCTGCCAAAGTCCGCCTATTTTTTGAGTCATATCCGGCGCGTTGTTCGATGTTACTTCTGTAAGTCCTGCAAATGTCATTTGTGGCAATTCTACGATTTCGTATTTCATGTTTCCTTCCTAATGAAAAATTATTTATGTTTGAATTATAAAATATTTAATATGACAACAGTATGTCATGTTTTATTTTAAATTGCATTTATTTTTTTTCGCGTAAATGATATGATAAAAATATCTGTGAAAAAAATATTTTTCTTTGTTTTGTTTATTTCATTTTTCTCTTGCCTAAAGTTCAGTGCTGAAACTTTTTCATTTGCGGCTTCTGTTGGTTTTCAGTCTGGAAAAGTTCAGGAATATGTTTATGATTCTGGCGATGTTCTTAGCCGGCTTGACTGGAAAACTGATTTTATTCCTGTTGCGGATATTTCTTCTAGGCTGAATATTTTTCATATTGTTACTGATATTGATTTTCTTTGCGCTTTGCCAATAAAGTATGGAACGATTGAAGACTGGGACTGGCTTGGCGAGGATAAAACAAGAGCAACAAATTTTTCAAAGCATGATCTTTCACTTGAAAGAAAATTTGAAATTGAAGCAAAAAGCGGATATGAATTTGTTTTTGAAAAAATAAAACTTGTTCTGCAGATTGGCTTGCGTTATCGTAATCAAAAGTTCAAGGCGCACGACGGATATTATCAGTACGCGGATTATGAGAATGGCGAATATTTGAGTGACTCAATAGAAAGAAAAAAAATTAACGGAACAGGACTTTCTTACGAGCAGCAGTTTGTGCTTCCGTTTATTTCGCTTGAAGCCGAATCTAAAATTTTTTCTAGCTGGGTTCTGGTTTTAAACTGGAGGTGCTATCCTTATATTTATTGCTTTGCGGTTGACAGACATTATTTTAGAAATGCAGATTTCCGCGATGCAATGTACGGTTCTGGATTTTTGCTTGGCGCGGAATTGCGTTACAACTCTTTTTCAATTATTGCTAATTATGAATTTCTTGAATGCAAAAATGGAATCTCAGAATATAAGGAAGACGGAAAATCCGCTGTGGAACTTTATACTGTGCCGGGAATAAAGTCTTCAGTTTTTTCTGTTATGGCGCGGTATAGATTTTAAAATTTCAATATAAAGATATGTCGCAGCAAAAACTTTTTGAACTCGTTTACATTCTCTTGGATAAAAAATCAATCACTGCAAAAAAACTTTCGGAGCATTTTGGGGTTTCGGAAAGAACGATTTACCGTTGGGCGGAATCTTTGGCGGAAGCGGGAGTTCCTGTTTATTCTACGCAAGGGCGTGCTGGCGGATTTGCGATTGCAGAAAACTATGCGTTGGACAAAACAATTTTTACTGATGAAGAAAAATGTTCTGTCGTTTCAAGTTTAAAAGCTGTTGCAAAACTTACAGGCAGCGAGTGTTCTGTGAAAAACTCTGCGGAAAAAACGGCGGTGCAAAAACTTAGCAGGTTTGCTTCGAAAAACACTGACTGGCTTGAGCTTGATTTTTCTCCATGGAATCCGCAGGGAAAAAACATCAACGAAATATTTAACAAACTTAAAAATGCCGTAATAGAAAAACATCAAATTGAATTTGATTATTTTTCACTTAATAAAAAAACTGAGCATAGAACTGTTCAGCCATGGAAAATTGTATTCCGCAGTGTGGGGTGGTATTTTTATGGTTGGTGCAATGTTCGTTGCGCTCCAAGATATTTTAAGCTGAATAGAATCTGCAATTTAAAAGTTCTGAATAAAAAAGTTTGTATGGAAGAAAAGGAGTTTGAAACTGAACAAAAAAAATTTTATAGCGCAGAAAAAGAAATTCCTATGATTGAAATAACTGCTCAAGTTGCAGACAGCGAGCTTTATAGAATCATGGATGAATTTGCGGTTTGCAAAGTTGAAAAGTTTTCTTTGGAAACTTCAATTGTAAAATTCAATGCGCCTGAAATTAACTGGCTTGTTCCTTTCCTTTTGTCATTTGGCTCAGCGATAAAAATAATTTTTCCTGAAAAAATAAAAAAGCAATTTTCCATTGAAGTAAAAAAAATGTCAGCGCAGTTAAAGGAAAAATAAAAATCCAATTGAAGAAGATAAAAATATTGGTATAATAAATTTTAATTTATAATTAAGGAAAGATTTGTATGAAAAATTTTTTGCGGATTTTATTTTCATCTTTTGTTTTAGTTTTATTTTTCGGATGCATGGCGACAACAACTTCAGCTGGAAATGTAGGCGCGGACAGAAATCAACTTATGATTGTTTCCGAAGAGCAGATGGAGCAGAGTGCGAATGAATCTTATGCTCAGGTTATTGCTGAGGCGAAAAAATCCGGCACGCTGAATGTTGACGCTGCAACTGTTGCCCGCGTAAGAACTGTTGCAAAAAATTTGATTGCGCAAGTTGGAGCTTTTAGAGAAGACGCGCTTTCTTGGAACTGGCAGGTGAATGTAATCAGCGACAGTACTGTAAACGCTTGGTGTATGCCCGGCGGAAAAATTGTTGTCTACACTGGAATTATTCAAAGCCTTAATTTAACTGATGCGCAGCTTGCCGCTGTAATGGGACACGAAATTGCTCATGCTCTTAGAGAACATAGCCGTGAGCAGGCTAGTAGCGAAACTTTGAAGAATGCAGGAATTGCAGTTGTATCTTCTGTTGCAGGTCTTGATGAAACTGGAAATGCTTTGCTTGGGATTGCAGCTCAATATACTTTGACTCTTCCATTTTCACGTTCGCACGAAACAGAAGCGGATCACATTGGAACAGAACTTATGGCGCGTGCAGGATATAATCCTAACGAAGCTGTTGCGGTCTGGGAAAAAATGTCTGCGCTCGGTGGAACTCAGATTCCAGAAATTATGAGCACTCATCCTTCCAATACAAGCCGTATAAAGGACTTGACCAAAATCTCTAAAAAAGTTTATCCGCTTTACGAGGCTTCAAGAAAGTAAATGTTAACGCAATAGAAATCAATTTTTGCACAAAGCATCTCCATTTGACAGCCTATCAGTCGATAGGTTATATTGTCAGTGATATTTTTTATTCAGGGAAATTCACGATGGCGGAAAAAGGTAACACAAAGCAGGTGATTCTGGCGGCGGCGCTGGATTTGTTTTCGGTGCAGGGGTTTGAGGCGACTTCCATGCAGCAGATTGCGGAGGCGGTCGGAATCCGTAAGCCTTCTCTTTACAGCCACTTTGCGGGCAAGCAGGAAATTCTTGACGAGCTTGTGCGGACAACAATCGAGCAGTACGAAAAACATTCGCTTTTTGCTCAGGCGGACTGGGACAATCCCGATTTTACCGCCAGCAAGCAGGACATCACAAGCGGCGATGTTCTTCAGATGATTCTGAAACATTTCCGCTACATCGTCCACGATCCTAAAATCAGCAAGTCGCGCAAAATGCTTGTAATCGAGCAGTTCCAGAATTCCAAGCTCAAGGAGCTTCAGACCAAGCAGAACTACACGGACGTCATGCGCTATTTTACAGGGCTTGTGAAATTTCTTATCAGCCGGAAAAAACTTTTCGGAACCGACGAAGAAATCATGGCTGCCCAACTTTGCCTTCCGGTTACAGTGTGGATAAACCTATGCGACCGCGAGCCTGAACGCGAGGAAGAAATTGTTGGTCTGATTGAAAAGCACGTCCGTCAGTTTTTCGAGATTTACGGAAATAAAAAGTGAGAGAGGCTAAAATGAGCAGAATTCTTGTATTGAACGGAAGCGTGCGCAGGGGCGGAAACACAGAGCTTCTTGTTCAGTCATTTGCTGAGGGCGCGCGGAAAAACAACAGCGTGGAAATCGTTTCGGTGGCGGACTTCAAGGTGAATCCGTGCATAGGCTGCAACTCGTGCTTTAAGCGCGAAGGGAACGCCTGCTTCCAGAACGACAGCATGACGGAGATTTACCAAAAACTCAAGGAAACGGACATCCTCGTGCTTGCCTCGCCGGTTTATTTCTATGGAATCAGCGCGCAGCTTAAAGCCGTGATTGACCGCCTGCACACTCCGATGCGCAATTCGTTTCCGATAAAAAAACTCGCCCTGATTCTGGTGGGAGCGGCAACCTTGCCTGAAATGTTCGACGCAATCAAAGTGCAGTACAAGCTCGCCTTGAATTTCTTTGGTCTTGAGGATGCGGGAACAGTTCTTGTGCGCGGCGCAAAGGAAAAAGGCGACGTAAAAAACACGGACGGACTGAAAAACGCTTACAACCTCGGAAGCTCAATGTGAAAGTTGACAGAAATAAAAATTTAGGAGAAACAAAACATGACCGAACAAAAAAACGACATTTGGGAAAAACTTTACAATGCGGCAAGGAAAGTGCAGAACGCGCGGACTGTCTCGCCTTTTATCGAGGCTGGAGGAGTTGCGGCTGCGGTTCTCACGAAAGGCGGAAACATCTACGTCGGCGTCTGCATCGACACGGCAAGCACGCTCGGAATGTGCGCGGAACGGAACGCGATTGCAAACATGATTACGAACGGAGAAAGCCAGATTGAAAAGCTCGTCGCCATAACTCCCGACGGAAAAGTGGGCTCTCCGTGCGGAGCGTGCCGCGAATACATGATGCAGCTCGACAAGGACAGCGGCGAAATCGAAATCCTCGTGGACTGCGAGACGCGGAAAACTATCCGCCTGAAGGAGCTGCTTCCCGACTGGTGGGGAAAATCCCGGTTTGAGGGAGAATGATGAAAATGCCTTTTGACTTCAAAAAGGAATACAAGGAATTCTATCTGCCTAAAGGCAAGCCGGAAATCGTGAATGTTCCGCGCATGAATTATGTTGCAGTCCGCGGCAAGGGAAACCCGAACGAGGAAGGCGGCGCGTACAAAGAGGCAATCGGCGTTTTGTATGCCGTGTCCTACACGCTCAAGATGAGCTACAAGAGCGACTACAGAATCGACGGATTTTTTGAATATGTTGTGCCTCCGCTTGAAGGATTCTGGTGGCAGGACGAAAGGCGCGGCGTGGACTATTCGCGGAAGGAGGATTTCAACTGGATTTCGCTCATCAGGCTGCCGGATTTTGTCACGAAGGAAAATTTTGACTGGGCAGTGAAAACTGCAAGCCGCAAGAAAAAACTTGACTGCTCGGTTGTGGAATATCTTACGGTTGACGAGGGGCTTTGCGTCCAGATTATGCACACAGGAAGCTATGACGATGAGCCTGCGACAATTGCGCTGATGGATTCGTTTCTGGCGCAGAACGGCTACGAAAACGACTTTGGCAAAAACCGCTTCCACCACGAAATCTATCTTTCCGATCCGAGAAAAAACTCCGCGGACAAACTAAAAACTGTAATCAGGCATCCGGTCAGGAAGAAGTAAAACTTGACTGTCATTGCCCGGCTTGACCGGGCAATCTCTGTCTTATTCACGAGAGATTGTCAACCGAGTTTGCTTTGCAAACGTCGCGGGTCAAGCACGATAATGACACGGTGTTTTATTGTCATTTTTCCTCACTTGACAGCCTATCGTTCGATAGGGTATATTTCCTGTTATATTTTTTAACTAGGAAAACAAAAAATGTATGAACTGATTCAGCTTTCAGAGCAAACTTATTACATCAAAAGTCCGACGAACATCGGGCTTGTAAAACTGGACAGTAAAAATATCTGCCTGATTGACAGTGGAAACGACAAGGACGCAGGGCGAAAAATCCGTCAGATACTTGATGCGAACGGCTGGAATTTGGCGGCAATTTATAACACTCACTCGAACGCTGACCACATCGGAGGAAACAAGTATCTTCAGAATCAGACAGGCTGCAAAATCTATGCGCCGGGAATTGACTGCGCGTTCACAAGACAGCCAGTTTTAGAACCATCGTTTCTGTATGGCGGATTTCCTCCAAAGGATTTGCGCTGTAAATTTCTTCTGGCGCAGGAAAGCGATGCGGAAGAACTGACGGAACAAAATCTTCCGGACGGATTTGAAATCATAAAGCTGCCCGGACATTTTTTTGATATGGTCGGATTCCGCACGAGTGATGACATAGTTTTTCTTGCCGACTGCCTTTCAAGCCGGAAAATTTTGGACAAGTACCAGATTGGATTTATCTACGATGTCGCCGCCTATCTGCAGACGCTCGAAATGGTGAAAAATCTTGACGCAAAAATGTTCGTTCCGTCGCACACAGAAATCACCGATGATATCACCGCTCTTGCCCAGTACAACATCGACAAGGTGAATGAAATCGCAGAGAAAATTCTTGGGCTTTGCGGAGAGCCGCGAACTTTTGAGAATATCCTGCAGAATCTTTTTGCGCAATACAAGCTGACGATGAACTTTGAGCAGCATGTGCTTGTTGGAAGCACCGTCCGTTCCTACCTCGCATGGCTGAAAGACAGCGGAAAACTTGCTGTCAATTTTGAAAACAACCTTATGCTTTGGAAGCGGATATAACAATAATAGAAGAAACTGAATAAAAAATTAGGAGAAAAATTGAAATGAACAGCACACTCGTAATTTACGTTCACGGAAAAGGCGGAAACGCTGGCGAATCTGAACATTATAAAAAACTTTTTGCGGACTGCGATGTTGCTGGTTTTGAGTACGCATCCGTAACTCCGTGGGATTTCAAGGATGAATTTTTGAACTGGGCAAAAGAAAAATTCGGCGGCTACGAAAAAGTGATTCTTGTTGCGAACAGCATCGGAGCGTATTTTTCGATGAACGCGGTTTCTCAAACCAACGCTGAAAGTGACAGTGCGAAAAAGAAAATCACCGCGAAAATCATCAAGGCGTTTTTCATCTCTCCGATTGTGGACATGGAAAAACTGATTTGCAACATGATGGATTGGGCCGGCGTAACGGAAGCTCAGCTTGAGGAAAAGAAAATGGTAAGCACGGACTTCGGCGACGATTTGTCCTGGGAATATCTGACTTATGTCCGCAAAAATCCGATTAAATGGAAGATTCCGACTGAAATTCTTTACGGCGAACACGACACTCTCACTTCGCTTGAAACCGTCTCGGACTTTGCGCGCGCCCACAAGGCAAAACTTACCGTGATGAAGGGCGGCGAGCACTGGTTCCACACTGAGGAGCAGATGAAGTTTTTGGATGGGTGGATTGAGGCTGCTTTTGAAGGAACGATTTTCTGAAATCGGTTTTGTGAAAATGAAATTTAATTTTGAGAAAAGAATGTCACACTGGTAAATTTTCCAACGCTTTGGAAAAATATCTTGCAGATTTTCAGCGGATGAATTCAAATTTGCTGCGAAATTTAGTGGATAGCAAAAACCGGAATTTTATGGAAGAGAAAATTATATGTTCTACAGGTTGGCTCAAGAATCTGACATTGATGAAATCTGCCGTTTGATTAGAAATGCCATAGCCCACATGGAAAAGAATGACATTTTTCAGTGGGACAACATCTATCCGGCAAAGGAAGATTTTCTGTCCGACATAAAAAAACAGCAGCTTTTTGTAGGTTTGTTGAATCAAGATATTTCCGTGTTATACGCCATAAATAAAGAATGCGACAGGGAATATGAAAATGGAAAATGGAAACATCCTGACCTTGAGTACCGTGTCATTCACAGGCTATGCGTAAATCCCGAATATCAAAACAGAGGCATAGCAAAAGACACGCTTGTGCATATTGAACAGGAATTGAAAAATCAAGGCGTCAAATCAATACGGTTAGATGTATTCTGCAAAAATCCTCATGCGTTGTCATTATATTTTAACAACGGATACGAAAAAACTGGCTGCGCCGAATGGAGGAAAGGAAAATTTTTTCTCATGGAAAAATATCTGTAAATTGAATTTTTTACGGGAGCAGAAAAATGTGTGAAGAATGTTGCTCCGACAAAAAACGGATAGCTCCGTTGCTGAATCCGCATTTTGGAGCTTTATTTATCCGCCGTGCTTGATGTGATATGCTCGGCTTGGCGAATCATAATTTAAAAAAATCATAATTTAACGGGACGTATACACTATGATTAAAAGAGTAGAAGAGCAGGATATTTCTGAATGCGTGAAAGTAATCAGAGAAAGCTTTGCTACGGTCGCCGAGGAATTCGGCTTTACTGTCGGGAATGCGCCAAGATTTACGGCATTTGCGACAACAGAAGACAGGTTGAATTATCATTTGCTTGAAGAGCACCGCCACATGTATGCTTTTTATGACAAGGGAAGTATCGTGGGCTATTATTCCATGTTAGTTCAGGACAGCAAGGAATGTGAGCTGAATAATTTGTCTGTAATACCTTCATACAGGCACCGGGGAATTGGAGAGGAACTTTTGAAACATGCCTTTGCGACTGCGGAAGAATTGAATTGCAGCAAGATTAACATCAGTATCGTTGAGGAAAACAATGTGCTGAGAAAATGGTATGAATCGTTTGGATTTGTTCATACAGGCACACAAAAATTTGATTTCTTCCCATTTACCTGCGGATATATGGAAAAATGTCTTGCAAGTTTTTAGCGGATGAATTCAAATTTGCTGCAAAATCTAGCAGAGAGCAAAATCGGATTTTACGGCGGTAATGAACATGGAAAGAAACTTAACATTCAGAAACGCGGAACGTAATGATACTGCTTTAATTCTGAAGTTTATAAATCTTGACTTTTTACAGGAGAATAAACGATGAAAAAAATACTGATTACTGGCGGAACAACTTTTGTAAGCAAATACGCCGCTTCTTACTTTTGCGAGCACGGCTACGAAGTTTTTGTTCTGAACAGAAACACAAAAAAGCAAGTTAGCGGCGTAACTTTGATTGAAGGCGACCGGCACAATTTGGGCGGCAAATTGAAAAATCTGCGCTTTGACGTTGTGGCAGACATTACCGCTTACAATGCGCAGGACATAATCGGTTTGACGGATTCACTCGGCTCATTCGACCAGTATATAATGGTAAGTTCCAGCGCAGTTTATCCGGATGACGGAATTCAGCCATTCGCAGAAGAATGTGAAAGAAAGCAGAACAAGTTTTGGGAAAAATACGGAACGGACAAAATCGAAGCTGAAAACGAACTTTTGCGAAAGTTTCCCGACGCGTACATTTTGCGCCCACCGTATATTTACGGTGCTATGAACAACGTTTACCGCGAGGCGTTTGTTTTTGACTGCGCAAGGCTCGACCGTCCGTTTTATCTTCCGGGAGACGGCAGCATGAAGCTTCAGTTTTTTCACGTGAAAGATTTGTGTCGCATTATCGAAAAAATAATCGAGGCAAAACCTGCCGAACACATTCTGAACGTTGGAAATGAGCAGCTACTTTCGATAAAAGATTGGGTTACACTTTGCTACAAGTGCCTTTCAAAAATGCCTGCCTTTGTCGAAGTCAGCAAAAAAATTGAGCAGCGAAATTATTTTTGCTTTTACGATTACGAATATTTGCTTGACGTGAAAAAACAAAAGTCGCTTTTGCCAAAAACAATTGCGCTTGAAGAAGGATTAAAAGAAGCTGCCAACTGGTATTTTGCAAACGAGCAAGAAGTGCGCAAAAAAGATTATTTGAAATATATCGATGAAAATTTACGGATGAAATAGATTGAATGTCGAATTTTGATAAAACAACTGCAAAACTCTCATTCCAATGATAACAAGATTGTCATTCCCTTGCTTGACAAGGGAATCTCTGATAATAGATGGGATTATCGGGTCAAGCCCGATAATGACATTAAAATACAAAACTCGAAATTGAACAAACAAAATTTTCATAGGAGCAAAAATGAAAGCGATTTCAATTGACCCCAAAACGACTTCGCGGGCGCAGGCTTTTGAGCTTTGGATGAACGCGCCGAACCCGATGGTAACTTTTTTCAAGACGCTGGACGTTTCGCCGCTTGTAAGGCTGAACCGACGACGCAAACTCAAATTCAATATGCTTTTGTGCTGGTGCGTGGGAAAAGCCGCCAGCGAAGTGAAGGAATTTTTTCTGCTTCCGGTCGGAGGTGAGCTTTTTAAGTACAATTCGCTTGCCGTGAACACAATCGTTAAGAATAAAAACGGCGAGGTAAGCTCGTGCGATGTCCCGTTCAATGACGACATCCAAAAATTCAACCGCGACTACCTTGAGCTGACAAGCGAGGTTGCCCAAACTTGCCGGAATCACGACCTTGCGCAGAGCATGGTGATTGGAACTTCCGCCATAATCGACACGGAAATTGACGGCGCGGTGGGCATGAATAGCGGAATCTTCAACAATCCGTTCATAATCTGGGGAAAATACCGCCGCCGATTTTTCAGGACAACGCTCACCGTCTCATTCCAGTTCCACCACACTCAGATGGACGGAGCGCACGCCGGAAAATTCCTTGAGCTTTTGCAGAGAAACATCAGAAGCGTGGAAAAGGAGCTGGGGAAGAAGGGATGAATTTATTCCGCAAGACGAAATCACATCAAGTCGCCTTGCGGATTTTTTTTCTCACCGCAAAATTATTCCGTTCATCTAACCGTCAAGAATTTGCTTCAAAAAGCCCATGCTTTATGCACCAGGCGTAGATTCTGCATTTTCCGGCGTTACGGAATCTTGCCTCTGCGTTCTGCTCAGGATACATTTTTGCGAACTCCACGGAATCCGCCCTCACGCAGGCGAACCAGGAGATGAAATGCGTTTTTGTCATCTCGTGGCTCATCGAAACAAAAATCTCGCCGCCTTCATTCTGCACATTGATTTTGTGGTTTTCAACCTGCCGAAATTCATTTTCAACTTCAAGAGCCGGAAGCTGAATTCCGCAGCACCTGTAACATATTGGTTCATATTCACCTCGAAAAAATAATTTAAGACGTCTTGAAATCAGTCTACATCATTTTCCGCTGGCGGCCCACATACTTATCGTGGAGCTGAAGCAAGAAATCTTTTCTGTTGTGCAAGAAACTAAGCAATCAGCCTTGACAAATCAGCCCCATTCTAGTCCTCATACTTCACGCCAAAGTAATTCAAACTTTCTTTCATGGAATCCTGAGCTGTCAGGCAGGTGTCTTTTAGATAGCCCCGCTCGTCTTTCCATTCTTTGATTCCTCTGTAATAGAATATCTTTAATTCTTCAGTGATGATGAACGGAACTATGTTATGCTTAAGACATTCCTTTAACATAATCAGTCTCCCGACACGGCCGTTTCCGTCCTGAAACGGATGAACTGATTCAAAGCGGACGTGGAAATCAAGAATATCATCCAAAGAGATTTCCGTTTTTGAGTTATATTCTTCAAGCAGTGATTTTATTTCCTTAGCGACATTTTCAGGCTTTGCGGTTTCACTTCCGCCAACCTCATTTTCCAGCATTTTGTAGTCGCCTGTTTTGAACCAGGATTTCTGTGAATCTGTTGTGCCTGTTTTCAGTATGTAATGAAGCTGTTTAATGAAACTTTCTGAAAGCTTAGAATTTGCGCCTTCGATAATCAAATCAATGCAGCGGAAGTGATTTACAGTTTCTATGATGTCATCGACTTTTACTGCCTCATCCGCAATGCCAAGAGTTTTTGTTTCAAAAATATAACGGGTCTGGTCATGAGAGAGCTTTGAGCCTTCAATATGATTTGAATTATATGTAAGGTCAATCTGAATTTTGTGGTAAATACCGTTTTTTAAGCCGGCATCTTTTTCTCTTCTCAAAACTGACAAAAGATTGTTTTCATTTTTTATATGACGAGCCTTGCGGACTGGTTTTTCAGCATTTGCCGGAATCTTCCAGGTCTTGCCTTCTAAAAAAGCGCCCGGAATTCTGCCATGAGCACAGTAGTTTCTTGCGCTTCGCCCGCTTAAATTCCAGATTTTTGCGGCCTCTTCAACTGAAATATATTCTGTCTTTGCCATAGGCAATATTATACCACATTATCGGCAAAATATAAAACGTTTATGTATGTATTTTTCTTGCTTTATTTTGCCGATAGGCTGGTTTTATTGCCATTGCCAAGCCTGTTTCCCCTGTCATTCCCGCACTTGTTGAGTGTCATTGCCCGGCTTGACAAGGGAATCTCTGTCTTATTCACGAGAGATTGTAGTGTCAAGCACGACAATGACACGGATTTACAGCTTTCTACAAAATCTGCTAGTAGAAAAGTGATTTACGTAGTAAAACACAAATCCACGTGATAAAAAAAAGAGAATTAGACATTTCTCGCAAGCTCTTTCCTCTCCCTTGACAACCTACCTTTCGATAGGATATATTTCCAGTTATAGTTTTTTGGAGATGCAGTTATGGAATCAGATTGTTTTATCCGTAAAATCAGGCCGGAAGAAATTGCGGAAGCATTGGGCTTGGCCTGGAACGTGTTTTTGGAATTTGAATCGCCTGAATACACAAAAGAAGGCGTTGAGGAATTTTACAAAAGCATTCATGACGAAACCTACCTTTCAAAACTCTGCTGGTACGGTGCGTTTGTTCAAGAAAAACTTGTCGGAATCATTGCCACGCGGAACGAAGGAACTCACATCGCACTGTTTTTTGTGGACGGAAAATATCAAAGGCATGGAATCGGAAGACGGCTGTTCCAGTTCGCACTGAGCATGAACAGTTCCGGAAAAATGACGGTGAATTCCTCGCCGTATGCTGTACCCGTTTATCACAAACTTGGATTTTGCGACACGGACACGGAACAGGTTGTAAACGGATTGCGCTTCACGCCAATGGAAATTAAATAAAAAAAGTAGGAGAACCCAAAATGAAAAACAGTGCACTGGTCGTGATTGACCTTCAGAATGACATCACAAAAAATTACAGGGAAATAATCGAGCGTGTGAATCAGGCGATTGACTGGGCAGCGGCAAGCGAAATGCACGTTGTCTATATCCAGAATCACAACCTTTCAGCCGGAACAAGGACGTTCAAGCCGGGAACGCACGGTGCGGAACTTGTGCCTGAAATGAAGATTGTTTCCAGCCATATTTTCACAAAGACAAAAAGCAACGCCTTAACAAGCGAGGAGTTCGCCACATTCATTCAGGAGAACGCAATCACGAAATTTTTTATTGCCGGAGCGGACGCGACAGCCTGCGTAAAATCCACCTGCTTCAACATGACAAAAAACGGCTACACCGTCCACGTGATTTCCGACTGCATCACAAGCTACAACAAAAACAAGATTCCCGAAATGCTCGCCTACTACGAAAGCAAAGGCTGCGATGTAAGGACTTTTGACGAGATGTGCAAATCTGAAATGTGAAAAAAACAAACAAAAAAAGTAAGATAAAAATAGCTGGAAATGGCATTGCTTTTTAAGAGGAGAAAGACACACATGAAAATCATTGAATATTTTACATCGAACGACAAGGCTCACTGGCTTGAGGAAATCGCGAAGGCTGACTGGGGCGCGGCGAAATTTCTTCACCAGCTTTTGAGCGAAGGAAAACTGAAGGAAACGCTTGGGGATTCCGCGCTTGTTCCGCTTTTGACCGACGGCGAGAAACTTGTCTCTTTCTGCACTTTCGCGCCGCTCGATGACGTTCAGCCCACGGAACTTTCGCCTTGGATTGGATTTGTCTACACTTCACCAGAATACCGCGGACACCGTTACGCAGGCGAGCTTTTGAACTGGGCGGAAAGCGTTGCAACCGTCATGGGGCGCGAGGCGGTCTACATTTCAACTGACCACACGGGGCTTTACGAAAAATACGGCTACGCTTTTTTTAAGACGGCAAAATCGGTCGGCGGAGAGGAAACAAGAATCTACCGCAAGGAACTTTCCGCAGACAGCGAGGAAAAACAGAAGCGGCTTGAAAACGGCGGACGCTGGAAGGCCCAAGTCGTGGCTGCGGCGAAACAGGGCGTTGACATGACGGCAATCTGCGGACTTTCGTGCGCCCACTGCTTTTTGGGCGAATGGTGCGGAGGCTGTCGCTCGCCTTTCAGCTGCTGCTCGTTCGGCACGATGTTTCCCGGCGGAAAATGCCCGAACGTAAAATGCTGCGGGGAAAAAAATCTTGACGGCTGCTCTGACTGCCCGGAACTCGAAAATTGCGAAAAAGGATTCTACACGCCAAGCAACGACGGAGCCGCCGCAAGCAAGGCACAGGCAGTTTTCATCCATCGGCGCGGAAAACAAGCCCACCGAAAAGTTTTGGACAACCTGCACAAAAAATATGAATTCCGAAAAATGCAGGAAATCCTCGGACAGAGCGTGGATGAAGGAATCAGGATTCTGGAAGAAAACTTGTAGGAAAGTGAACGGCACGGTTCTAATGTCATTACTGGCTTAGTTTCCAATGTCATTCCCTTGCTTGACAAGGGAATCTCTGTCTTGTACATAAGATTGTCGTATCAAGTACGACAATGACAGCTTAGGGATTGGAGTGGCACGCCGCAGGCGTGTTCCGAAGCGAAGCGGAGGAATGAAGGCGAAAGCCGTAACCACGCAAAGCCCGACCTGCCGCAAGGCAGGGAAGCCCCTGAAAAAAAAGAAAGGAAGGTAAACAAATGAAAAACTTGATTGCATTTTGCGGACTGGACTGCGAATCCTGCGAGGCCAGAAAAGCGACTGTCGAAAACAATTCGGAGGTGCGAAAAAAAGTTGCATCTGAATGGTCAAAACTGAACGGCGTTGAAATCACTGCGGAAATGATAAACTGCGACGGCTGCCGAATAGACGGACGGAAAACTCCGTTCTGCGATTCGCTTTGCCCGATTCGACAATGTGCGCTCGGCAAAAAAGTAGAAACCTGCGGCGACTGCGCGGAAATGAAAAGCTGCGAAAAAGTCGCAATGATTCACAAAAACAATCAGTGCGCAAAAGGCAATCTGCTTGCACGTTGAAAAAATTTTGGAAAATGATTTATGGGAGGAAAAATGAAAGTATACGGAACGGAGATTTGCATTGACTGCAGAAATTACAAGGCGATTCAGAAGACAAGAGGATTTGAAGCGGAGTTTATCAGCATAACGTCTGACACATCGAGCCTGAAAGAATTTCTTACCTTGCGCGACAGAGAACCTATTTTTGACGAAATCAAGGCAAAAGGCGGAATCGGAATCCCATTTTTTATAAACGACGACGGAAGAAAAACGCTGGACATAAACGAAGCGTTAAGCTGGATTGGACAAGAACCGGTTTCGGAAGAGGAAATGCCTAAATAAAAGGAAAACAAAAATGTCAACAACAAAAGAATACATCGATTTTGTGTGCGAGCAGATTGAACTGTACGGAGAGGTGCGAAACCGCAAGATGTTCGGCGAATATATGGCGTACCTGAACGAAAAGCCGGTTCTTCTTGTGTGCGACAACACGGTTTTTGTGAAAAAGCTGCCGGAAACAGAGCCGATTATGAAAGAGTTCAGCGCGGAATGCGGATTTCCCTACGACGGCGCGAAGGAGCATTTTATCCTCGACATTGAAAACCGCGAGCTTTTGGACAAAGTGATTCCGCTGCTTGAAAAAATCACTCCAGTTCCGAAGAAGAGAAAGAAATAAATTGATTTTATGCAAAATTTTACGTATAATTTTCTGTAATTAATTACAGGATGCTTTTTATAATGGAGGCGAATTATGGTGACTTTTGCAAGAAATGAAATTGTGTCGTGCAGCCAGTTCGTAAGGAACTTCGCGACTTTTCTGAAACAGCTGACGGAGTCAAAGCAGGAAAAAATTGCAATCATAAAAAACAACGAGATGCAGGCCGTGATGATTCCTGTTGAGGAATATGAAAAGCTGAAATCAATAGAAGAAATTGCCGAGCGAAAAAAGATTTTTGACACGGTTCAAAAGCGCAGCAAAACACCGGAATCGGAATATATTTCTTATGACGAGGCGATGAAACAGGCTGGTTTCTGATGGAAAAAATGCTATGAAATAAAATTTCATCCGGCCGCACTGAAAGAATTTTGCGCTCTTGACGGAAGCGTGAAAATTCTTGTCAAAAAGCAGTTGGACAAACTCAAGGCTGAACCTTTTCTTGGAGAAGAACTTGGAAATAAGAACGGCTACAATCTTTCCGGATACAGAAAAATGTATGCCTGCAAAAAGCAAGTCAGAATTGTATATTCAATCCAGGACGATGTGCTTCTTGTAAAAATAATCGCAATAGGAAAGCGTGAGGAAATGCAAGTTTACGAAGCTGCAGCGGAGCGGATATAAGTTCAAAATGAGCAAATACGAAAATCTTTGGAATTATATAGAAGAAAACGGAACGCAATCTTTCTGTTTAACTTTTGATGAAATCGCACAAATTACTGGAGTGCCGTTAGACCATTCGTTCCTGACTTACAAAAAGGAACTTGAAGAGTTTGGCTGGAAAGCCAGTAAAATCTCGATGAAAAACAAGAGCATTTTGTTTGAAAAAATCGCAAATTAAGCGGAACTGTAATTTCGAGGAAAATCGTGTTATAATGAACAAAACGGAGGCAAAAATGTCTTATGAAACAGTTTTGGAACAGATAAAATCTGCCCCAGCGGAATGTCTTGATGAAATTTCCGTTGTAATCGGAAATATTGTTGAGCAGTACAAAAAAAATTATTATTCAGGCAAAGAAAATTTTGTTTTTGACAGCCTCATTAAGCACACTGACAGGGCAAATCATGCGGACGAACATATAAAGGAACTTCGTGACAATGACAGATTCTAAATTCTATCTTGATACAGCACCTTTTATTTATTATCTGGAAAAAAGCGATTTGTATTTTGAAAAAATCCGCCGTCTCTTTATGTCCTGCTACAGCAAAAATATTCCGCTTGTAACTTCTGCCGTGACGATTGAAGAGTATTGTGTTTATCCGCTTGCTCACGATGACAAAGATTCCGTAACTTCGTTCAATACATTTTTGGACGGAATGGGAATTGATATAATTCCAGTCGATAAGCAAATTGCTTTTGAGGCCGCAAAAATCCGCTCGCTATATGCAGGATTTAAAGCTCTGGATGCAATTCATTTGGCGACAGCAAAAATTTCAGGTTGTTCAAAATTTATAACTAATGACAAGCAGCTTAAACAAATAAAGGACATTGAGGTTTTGACAATGGACACTCTTTCTGTTTTTTATCTTTAATGCTGGAAAGTCACAAAAATCTCGATGAAAAACAAGAACGTTTTGTTTGAAAAAATCGAAGAAAAAAAGAGGTGAAAAAATGCTGAAAACACAAAGGCTAGTCTTGCGAAAATGGACACAAGCCGATGCGGAAAGCCTGTTTGAATATGCGAAAAATCCCGAAGTGGGACCGAGTGCCGGCTGGTCTGTGCATAAAAGCATTGAAGAAAGCAAAGAGATAATCAGAAACGTGCTGAACGGAGCGGAATGTTACGCCTTATGCGAAAAAGAAAACAACATCGCAATCGGTTCGGTGGAACTAAAGCTCAACGGACATACCGACATGACAGAGCGCGACGATGAATGTGAGCTTGGCTACTGGCTCGCGCAGCCGTTCTGGGGAAGAGGCTACATGCCCGAAGCCGCCGGCGAACTTTTGCGGCGCGCATTTGAGGAACTCGGCATGACAACCGTCTGGTGCGGCTATTACGACGGAAACCAAAAATCAAAGCGCGTGCAGGAAAAACTGGGATTCGTCTTTCACCATACCTGCAACGAAGTTCCTGTTCCACTTTTGAATGAAGTGCGCGTTGGACACACGAGCATAATGACAAAAGAGCATTGGGAAGAAATTTATAAGTGAAGAAAAAATTGGCGACATCCTGTGATTAAGATTTTATTCTTGCAAATTATTCTACAACTTTTCTTCCAAGAACTCATTTGAAAACTTTTCCGCTTCGTCCGGGTATGCAAAGTTTTTAAGCGCGGCGGTTTCTTTGGCGATTCTGGCAAAAAGCCTGTGAGTTGATTTAAGCGCGTTTTTCATGTCGTCCTTGTCGTAATGTGCAAAGCAGTTTTTCAGTTCCGCGCAAGTTTCTTCGTCTGCCCAGCGGTCAAGAAATCTTCCGTCGTGCCAAACGTCAGCGTGATTTTTTGTTGCGGCCTGGACTTCCAGCACTTTTAGCAGAAGATTTTTCAGGTACGAGTCCAGGCACATTTTTGCAGACCAAAGCTCGCCGCGCAGAAGTTTTTTCGCCGACCATACCGTGTGAAAATAAAAGTTGCTCGCAAGATTCTGGAATTCACTTTCGGAAAAATCATTCTTATGAATTTCCAAAGTGATTTTTTGCTTCAAAAGTTCCGCCGCCCCGATTCTGTCGTGCAGCACGGCATAGCCTCTGTTCATCACCCAGCTTGCAGTTCCGTCGTTCACCGCGTTCAAAAACTGCCCGGCCGTAAAAACAATCATGTCCACATCGAGCCAGCCACCGTACAGAACACGCCGCTCCATTCCGCCGCCGAGAGTCGGCTCGACAAACGAGATTTTCACGTCGCCAAGTTCCGCCGGAAGATTTCCGTAAAGCCAGGAGTCCGTGTCGTCCGTTACAATCATAAGGTCGAGGTCGGAATACTCGTCCGCCGGAACATCGCTTCTTGTTGACGAGCCGATTGCGACAACCGCCTTTATTTCCGCGTGTTTTTCCGCAATCAGAAGAAGCCGCCGTTTAATCTCGTGATATTTGTCTGGTGTGGTTGTGGTGGAGTTCATTTTTCTTTCCTTTTCATTCCGTGATTTCAATCATGTTTCCTTCGATTCCGGCAATGCAGCTTTCATAGTAGCCGTCGCCGGTTGTTCTAGGTCCGCCCGCAACTTTGTAGCCGTCCACTTTCAGTTTTTCTGTAAGAGCGTCAACTGCCGCTTTGCTTCCCACGCTGAAGGCGACATGGGCGTAGCCTGCGCTCAAAGGATTTTTCTCAACGTCCTGAATTTCCGGACGCGTCATAATCTCAAGCCTTGCTCCGCCGTCAAATGTCAGAAAATACGACTTGAAGCCGGATGTCCTGTTGTGATAAAGTCCGCCAGATTTTGCGCCGAAAAATTTTTCAAAAAAGTTCCGCGCGCCTTCCAAATCTTTCACATAAAGTGCAACGTGTTCAATTTTCATAATGCCTCATTTGTGGTTGTTTTAGTTTTTTCAGTTGCAGCAAATCCCCTCGCAGAATTCCTGTATTTCCTCCGTGCGTGCCGCGACATCTTCCTTGTGTTCAACTTTGCACAGTCCGAGTTTTCCGCTCGATTCGATTTCAAGATGTCCGTAGAAATGCTCGATGCTGCCGATTATTTTTTCACATTCCGGCATTGAAGGACCGGTTCTGAGTGCAATTGTGTAGCCTTTTTTGCCGCCTGAGATTTTCGCGTGCGGTTCGTGGGTGTTGCACCAGGGCGTGCATCTGTCAATAAAAACCTTGAACTGCCCCGGAATGTCCGCCCAGTACGACGGCGAAACGGAAACGATTCTGTCCGCCCATTCGTATTCCGCCATCAGTTTTTTTGTGTCGTCCAAAATTGAGCATTCCGCACTCTCGTGGCATTTCCGGCAGCCCCGGCACAATTTTATCTCGTAGTCGTCAATGCAGACCGAGCGGACTTCGTTGCCTTTTTTGCAAAAATCACAAACCAGCTTCACGATTTGTGCAGTCGCGCCGTTTCTTACCGGGCTGCAGTTGATTACAAGAATTTTCATTTTAATTTCTCCCGAATGTTTTCGCATATTAAACTAATTGTGTTAGATTTGGTCAATAGCGGATTGCCTTTCTTTCAGTTTTTTTCTGGGGCTTCCGTCTGCGGCTTCGTTTCACTCCGCCTCCGCCGTCGGGCGTTCCGCACTTCGCTATCCGCTCATCCTCCGCACTCGCTCCAACCTGCGGTTTCCGCTCGCTTGCGGTGGATTGCTTCGCAGGTGCTCCATGCCCTAAGCTTTAGCTTAGGACGTGTGCGTGAGCGCACACGTAAAATAACCGAGTTTTAACAAGAAAACTCTCGGCGTACCGACAGGTATGCAAATTCCTAAACTATGTTTTCCACTCCAACAGCGGAATTATTTGACTAATGCGTTTTTCTGTAGTATATTGAAATAAAGGAAATGCCCGATTTCTGTCGGTCGTCT
>OQVN01000257.1_pt1 | contig 21177 bp, 14 predicted proteins | sample 1691621 | NCBI WGS metagenome assembly OQVN01 (sample SAMN03418278, study PRJEB22391) | human gut metagenome | biome: human-gut; feature: organic feature; material: feces | host: Homo sapiens | place: Tanzania | collected 2013-01 | reverse complement strand
TTGTTATACATCTATGTTTAGTGGATGTACAAGCCTGAAAGAAGCGCCGGAATTGAAGGCAACAACATTAGCAAGTTTTTGTTATACATCTATGTTTAGTGGATGTACAAGCCTGAAAGAAGCGCCGGAATTGAAGGCAACAACATTAGCAAGTTTTTGTTATACATCTATGTTTAGTGGATGTACAAGCCTGAAAGAAGCGCCGGAATTGAAGGCAACAACATTAGCAAGTTTTTGTTATACATCTATGTTTAGTGGATGTACAAGCCTGAAAGAAGCGCCGGAATTGCCAGCAACAAATTTAGCAGAGTCTTGTTATGCATATATGTTTAATGGATGTACAGGGCTTATAGAAACTCCAGATCTACCGGCAACAAATTTAGCAGAGTCTTGTTATGCATATATGTTTAATGGATGTACAGCACTTATAGGAGCTCCAAGTTTGCCGGCAACGACATTAGCAGAGTCTTGTTATGCATATATGTTTTCAAGTTGTACAAGTTTGAAAGAGGCTCCGTTATTGCCAGCAAGTAGTCTCGCGGATAGATGTTATTATTCTATGTTTTCAGCATGCGAAAATCTTGTGAAAGCTCCGGATTTACCAGCCACAGATTTAAAAAAAGAATGCTATGCGTATATGTTTTCTGCTTGTAAAAACCTGATACAGGCTCCTGGGATTTCAGCAGAAAATCTCGAAACAGATTGTTTTGATAAAATGTTTAATTATTGTAATAAATTAAATATCGTTACAGATAAAGATGAACAGCATAGTAAAGACTGGAGTATTAAGGCAGATATTTCAAAGGTCTATTCATCTATGTTCAATGGCTGTAATAGCGTTAATTTTGGTACACAAAAGTTCCCTCAAAAAGATGTTGTGTATTATACAGTATGTAATCATAAGTATGAAAATAATAAATGCATTTACTGTGAATACGAAAAAAAGGATGAGAGTAATCATACTGTTAAAATCGTTTTACCTGAAAACAATAGTGCAAGCCATGATAGTGGCGGGAATTTAATACAGACTATATCAGATTATAAAGCAGTGGTATTAAAAGCTGATAAAGACCATTATTTTGACTATTATAATGATATTGAAAAATTCAATAATAATTATGAAGAACAATATGGTATTTACATAGCTTCAGTCAATCATTCGGAGAAAATTGTGATAACAGGGAAGCCTAAGAGTGATGTTACATTGAAGATATCTACTACAAGAAAGAAAACACCTCTTGTACCAAAATCTGATGGTGGAGCTCCTGAGACACCTGATGGTTATGGATATATTTATCCTAATTCTACAGGGTATTCTATGGAATATTGTAGTTATAATGATGGAGAATGGTCGGATTGGCAAGATTGTCCTAGTGGTTATCGTATAGAGGTTCCGGTTGGAACATACAAGGTTCGTTATAAGGCAAGGGTTGATAGTTATGCATCAGAAGCTGCTATAGTTACGGTACCAAAATATGTAAAACCTAAGGCAGAGACACCAAATGCTGTATTCGAAGCTACAGGTCCGGACAGTGGTATTTTAATGAGTGTAAATCCATCCATGCAATACAGCACAGATGGTGGAGCTACTTGGAAAAAAATAACTGATTCTGTTGTATATATAAATGGTGTTAATATAACAAATGGAGTTAAGGTAATTAGAAAAGCAACAGAGGATAAGGATGAATCTTATGCTCAGACAATTACCATAACCAAAGCAGACACTCCAACCGGTCTAAAAGTTGAAACAAAACATTCAGTCACTGGTAATTATAGTAAAATCACCGGATTTGCATCTGATAAAAAGTATGAGTACAAAAAGGCAGATAAAGGTAATTGGACAGAAGTATTTGGTACAGATACAGATACAGGAACTCTCGAATCTGGAAATTATGAGGTCAGAGTAAAAGCAGAAGGTACCGCATTGGCTTCTGACATAATAACATTAAAAGTTAAGAATGACGGAACTGTTACTATAAAGACAAAGCTTGATAAGACTTATGATGGAAAAGCAGTAGCAATGCCTAAAATTGAATCAACTAATGCGACAGATAAAGGCAAAGTAAAATTTGAGTTCCAGAAATATGGAGAGCCTGAGAATACTTATACAACAGACGTGCCAAAAGCGGCTGGAGAATATACATTAAGAGTATCTGTGGCAGAGGATGATGATAATTTTGCTGCTGTGGCATATTCTAACTTTACTATAAGTCCAAAGCTCGTAGACATCAAATGGACAACACCGGATTTTACATTTAATGGTAAGGAGCAAAAACCTACAGCTACAGTTGATGCAAAAGATATTTGTGAAGGGGATACACTCAATGTTATTGTAAATGTATATGATGGTGGTTTTAGAGGCGGAGAGCACAAGGCAGAGGCAGATATTAATAATAGAAATTACAGGATTAATTCAAATGAATCATTTACATATACTATAAAGCCTAAGAAAATCACACTTACTGCTAATGACAAGGTAAAACATGTTGGAGAAAAAAATCCTAGATTTGATTATACCGCTGATGGATTAGTAGATGGATTTGAACCTGTAAACATTGCTATGCGTATTGAAGAGGGAGAAAGTGCAGGTGTATACAAAATTGAGGTTGTATCTTTATCACCAGAGTTTAATCCTAACTACGAAATAACAACTGTTGATGGCAAATTAACTATAGCAGACCACACATATTCCGATACAACATACACATGGAGCGCTGACAACACAGAGTGTACAGCTGTAAGAAAGTGCACATACTGCGACAAGACTGACACAGAGACAGCTAAATCAAAAGCAGAAGTGACACAGAATAATAGCTGTACACTGCCGGAGCTCACAAAGTACACAGTAAGCTTCAAGAACGAAAACGGCACAGCTTTTAAAGCACAGACGAAGGAAAATGTGCAGACAAAAGAAGCAACAGGTCACAAGTGGGATGGCGGAGTACAGACCAAGGCTCCAACATACACAGACGAGGGCGAGATGACATACACCTGTGAGTCATGTGGCGCTACAAAGACAGAGAGCATAGAAAAGCTTAAACTCAACGAGTACGATATCCTTGAGGGAGCAGACACCACCCACGTGCTTAAAGTGGATGAAGCTCATGCAATCCGTGTTAACTGTGAAGTAGAGTATTTCCTTGATGTTATGGTAGATGGAAAGACTGTTGATCCGAAATACTATACAGTAAAGAGCGGCTCAACAATCATCACATTTACAAAGGAGTTCCTTGATTCACTCAGTGTCGGAGACCATGAAGTGAAGTTCTTATTCACAAACGGAACAGCCAAGGCAACTATAACAGCAGTTGAGAAGCAGGCACAAGAAACTAAGCCAGCCGACAAGGATAAGACAGATATCAATAAACCTGCTACATCACAGAAACCGGCACAGCAGACAGTAGCTCCGGCTAAAAAGCCGACAGCAAATCAGAAGAAAGCAACCAGAACAGGCGATGACAATCCTGCAATGATGGTACTTATACTGATGCTTCTTGGCGGAGCAGCTGCAGTTGGATACAGCTTAAAGAGAAGAAAAGCTCAGTAGAATATGCTTAACAGCATAAAAAACACGCAATTCACTAACCTGTTAGTAAAATTTATCCTCAGAGGCAGTCGCGGTTTCGCGGCTGTCTCTCTTTAATAGGAATTTGCCTGATATTTTTATTGCCCTTTTGAGGTTTTAATGCTACAATCAAGCCAAAGCATTATATTTCTGTTGAGCGACACCACAGTACACATTTTCATCGGTGCGTATCACTTTTCAAAGAATGAGTCAGGAAAATAGAGGCGTGTTTGATTATGGAAAATTCAAATGAAAAAGAAGACATGAGAACACTTATTATGGTATTTGTAATATGGCTTTTGTTATGGTGCGTTGATAATAGACAGTATTTTTTTGAGTATCTGCCGCATCACTCAGATTATGAGATAGTGGTAGCATATAAAGCTTTTAATGGTGATATGCGTGATAATATAATCAGGGTATATGTACCGGATAGGGATAATGCTATCGGATATATAAAGGCAGACTACACAGACAAAGAAGAAAAGCCTATATATGTAGGATACAGTAAGGAAAGGTCACCGCACGTTGTACGTAAAACACCGGCGCTTACAAAAGGAATGATTTTAGCGGGAGGAATCATTCCGGCAGCAATAGTCCAATATTTTTTTAGAAAAAAGCATAAATAGTGTCCTTAGACACGCAGGAAATTTAGAGACCCTTCAGGATTATCAGTGCCCTTCTCGAGCAGCGAGATGAGCTCTGAGATAGTCTGTTCGGTCTCTTCTTTTGTGGACGGAATCAGTGTATTGTCAAGCTTTACGACGAGCACGAGAAGCACAATCTCTGCAAGCGCATCAGGCTGTTGGCAAACGATAAGTCCCTCGTCTGCTCCCTGTCTTATGATTTCACCGGTCACGGGCTTTAGCTCGGTAATCAGGTAATTGATGTATTTGTTGTGCAAAAAGGCATTCTCCTGAACACCATTTCCGGCATCGGACTGGATTTTTAAAAATGCGGCAGAGGAGTTGCGGCACGCCTGAAATATCATCGCCATGCGCACAAACGGAGAGATATCGGTGCGCTTTGCAAGCTCCTTTGCAGTGGCAAGCGGCTCCTCGTAGCTTTTTGCCATAAGTGCATCAAAGATAGCCTCCTTTGATGAAAAATAATAATATATGCTACCCTTGCCTATCCCGGCTGTCTGGGCGATTTCGCTGACAGATATCTGGGATATTTTTTTTGTTTCTAAAAGGGTTCTTAGCGCTTCAAGTATCTTCTCGTATTTTTCTGAATTTGGTCTGGTGGAATGTGGCATAGTGGTTCCTCTTTTTTTATTTACCATTTATTTTGTAACTATTATCAGATTTTTTGTTCTCAGTGGTTCTGGATAATTACTTTATTTTAATATACTAGCACAATCCAAATATTTATTCCATTGAAATTTCGGATGTATTTTACTATTGTTTTGGTGATATATAACAAATAGTTTGAAAGTGAAAATATTTATATTGACCACTGGTCGAAAAAGTGATACTGTAATTAAGTAACGAGTTGACCGATGGTCGAAAAGGAGAATTGATATGACTTATGCAGATATGTTTTCAAAGGTAAAGGGACTGTTTATGGAGTCTGATGTGAGCGATATAAGTGAGCATCTTGCTTTTCAGTTCAATATAACAGGAGAGGCAGAGGGAATTTTCTATGCCGAGGTAAAGGATGGCGTGCTGGCGGTGGAGCCGTATGAGTATTTTGACAGGGATGCGATTTTTATATGCAGCGCTGAGACTCTTTTCAAGCTGGCAGATGGAAGGCTTGATCCGATTCTTGCATTTACAACAGGCAAGCTCAAGGTGGAGGGAAATATTGATAAGGCGCTTCGACTGAAGCAGATTATAGACAGTAAGAAGGCGTAGGTGATGAGGATGAAGTGGGGAATAATTGCAGGTGTTTTAGGCGGTATTGCTGCAGCAGAGGCAGGCGGCAGTGCTTATTTCTACAGGAGAACCATGATGCGCTACAATGCAAAAAAGGAGCGCACGATGAAGATGTCGGGGGTTGACTGGGAGAGCTATTACAGCTTTATGAAGCCGCGTGGAGAGTGGATGAGAGCACAGACTCATGAGGATGTGTGGATTAAGTCTGATGATGGATTAAGGCTGCATGCCACATATTTTCCTGGAATAGCTGGCACTAATCCGGATAAAGCTGTCATATGCTTCCACGGCTACACAAGTGAAGCCATGTCCGATTACAGCAGCATATCCAATTATTATTTAAAGGAGGGCTATAGCATGCTGCTCGTAGATGCGAGGGCGCACGGACAAAGCGAGGGCAAATTCATAGGCTTCGGCTGTAAGGACCGCTATGATGCGCTCAAGTGGATTGACTGGATGATAAAAAAAGCAGGCAATGACATAAGGATAGTGCTGATGGGAAATTCCATGGGAGGTGCCACGGTGCTTATGGCAAGTGGGCTTAATCTGCCAGAGCAGGTGAAGGGAATTGTGTCAGACTGTGCATTTACCTCGCCTAAGGCTGTTTTTACACATGTGCTTCACAGCATGTACCATCTGCCGGCTTTTCCGATGATTCAGATTGCAGATTTTGTGAACAGGAAAATGGCAGGATATGGGCTTGATGACTGTAATGCCGCAAAAGAGGTGCAAAAGGCGAAGAAGCCTATTTTGTTTATCCATGGTGATAAGGATACATTTGTGCCATGCAGCATGTGTGATGAGCTTTATGCAAGCTGCGCGTCACAAAAGACAAAGCTGATAGTAAAGGGCGCCGGACACTGCGAGAGCTATTACAGAAATACGAAGGCTTTCGAGGACGCACTTGATAAATTTTTGGAAGGAGTTATGAGATGATGAAGACAAGAAAGGGACACAACGTATATCCGATTACGGTTGCACAAAAGTTTCATTTGTACTACGCAAAGTACTGTCCGAATATGGCTGTGCTCAATATCGGTACAAGCCTCACAATCGGCACGGAGCTTGACTGGAACGTGCTAAGGGATTCAATCAACTACGCGTATGCCAGAAACGAGGCCATGCGTATCCGTTTTACAAGGGATAAGGATGGAGAGTGCTATCAGTATATTGCGGATGTGGATGAGGATCTTAATGAGAGAACTGTCGATTTCAGGGATTTTACTGATGTGACCATGGAGGAGGCAGAGAATGAAATGCGAGGCTGGACACAGGTGCCGTTTGAGTTTGAGGACTCTCCTATGACCAAAATCGTGATGATAAAGATGCCTGATGGCTTTAATGGAGTGTACTTCTTAGGTCATCACATGGTGGTTGATGCGCAGTCACTTATTGCATTTTTAAAGGATATTATTGAGATATACTGCAATGCCATGTACGAGGGAGTACCTTTTCCAAAGGATATGTGCTCATACATCGAGCAGCTTAAGAAGGATCTGGCGTATGAAGCCGGAAGCAAGGCACAGCTTAGGGACAGAGAGTTCTTTGAGAAGCTTATCGGACAGTCGGAGCCAATCTACAACGGAATCGACGGCACAGCAAAGCTTGAGACGGCAAGGAAGCTGATGCATGATGACAAGCTAAGGAGTGCATTCAATGCATCGGATGATGTCACCTCAGCGCTTGATATCTTTCATCTGGAGGCTGAGCCGACAAAGCGTCTTATGGATTTTTGTGAGAAATATCATGTTTCGCTTGCATGTCTGCTACTTATGGGTATCAGGACATTTTTCCAGAAGGAAAACGGCTTCGATGATGTCTCCGTAAACAATGCCATCGCCAGACGTGCGACACTAAAGGAGAAGAGGTCAGGCGGCACACGTATTCATTCGTTTCCGTTTAGGACGAGCTTTTCAAAGGATGTACGCTTTATCGATGCCGTGTATACCATCAGGGATAAGCAAAACGAGCTGTTCCGCCATGCAAACTACAACCCGACAGAGTACTTTGCACTGCGCTCAAAGACATATCCGCAGCCGAAGGCGGGGCTTACCTATGAGCCGATGTCGCTTACATATCAGCCTATGACCTTAAAGGAAAAGGGCTTAAACGACCTCGGAGATATAAAATACAAGACTAAGTGGTATCCGAACGGCATGACCACGCAGGCTATGTATCTTACAGTAATGCACCGCCCGGAGGACAATGGACTGGATTTCAGCTTCGAGCATCAGGTTAAGGCTGTCTCAAGAAAGCAGCTTGAGTATATGTACTATTACCTGTGCAAAATCATGTTCAAGGGTGCAGAAAACCCTGAGCTTACAATAGGTGAAATCATTAAATTAGTGTAGTGGATTAGGAAACGTATTAGGTAAAGGAGATTATTATGTTTGATGAATTAGTGGAAATTATCTGTAATTATGTTGATGTTCAGCCGGCTGATGTGCACGAAGAGTCCCGTTTTATGGAGGATCTGGGTTTTACGTCATTTGACTTCATGAGCATGCTCGGAGAGATAGAGGATACCTTTGATGTGGAGATTGAGCAGACAAAGGCAGCGGAAATCCGCACAGTACAGGAAGCAATAGATTATCTTGAGACATTAAAAGACGCATAATGGGCGCAGATAGGAGAAAATATGTTATTTCACACAATTCCTGAAATTCTTTCATATGCAAAAGAGAATTACGGTGCGGATGACGCGATAAGATGGAAGAAATCCAAAAATGAGATAGAGTCAAGAACCTACAGTGAGCTTAAGGATGACACAGACAGCTTTGCCAATGCCATCGAAAAGCTTGGCAAAAAGGGACAGCATATTGCTGTAATCGGTCCATCATCATATGAGTGGATAGTGTCATATCTGGCAATCACAGAAAGCGGAAGTGTTGCGGTTCCAATCGATGCATCGCTTCCGGCAGCTGATATATGTGAGCTTTTGGACAGAGCTGATGTGAGGATGCTTATATTTGATGAGGCACGTTTGGATGTGGCTGAGGCCGCAGCTAAAAGCTGTCATGATATAAATGTGTATGTGTCTATGAACAGCGCAGAGCATTGTCCTCAGGTGCTTTCGTTTAATGGGCTTATAGATGACAACAGGGGAAGCTATGAGCCTGCTGTGGCAGAGGATGCGCTTTGCACTATCATGTTTACATCGGGAACCACGGGAAAGAGCAAGGGAGTCATGCTGACGCAGAACAACCTGGCTGAAAATGCCACCTGCCTTGATATGAAAATTGCACCGCACACGGTAATTCTGTCTGTGCTCCCGATACATCATGCATACTGTCTGAGTATGGATATTTTGAAGGGAATTTCACTGGGCTCTGTAATATGCATCAATGATTCCATCATGCGCATGGCAAAAAATATACAGCTTTTTGCTCCCGATATGATTCTTATGGTGCCTCTTATGATTGAGACATTTGCCAGAAAGCTCGAGGAGGTAAGGGCAGCAGGACTTCCGGCAGAGCCGGTCCGCAAAAAGATATTTGGAGAGAGACTTAATACCATCTGCAGTGGCGGGGCATACCTGAATCCTGACTATGTTGATTTATTTGCAGAGTTTGGGATTACCATATTGCAGGGCTATGGCATGACAGAGTGCTCTCCGGTCATCAGCACCAATCTAAGCTGGGATATCCGCAAAAACTCAGTAGGCAAGCTGATGCCAAACTGTGAGGCAAAAACAGTTGACGGTGAGCTTTTAGTCCGCGGTACAAGCGTGATGCAGGGCTATTACAAGATGCCAAAGGAGACAGAGGAAACACTGTCGGACGGCTGGCTTCACACAGGCGATTTAGGCTATGTGGACGAGGATGGCTATATTTATCTGACCGGCAGAAGAAAGAATCTGATTATCACCAAAAACGGCGAGAATGTGTCGCCGGAGGAGCTTGAAAACGCTCTGAGCGTGAATCATCTCATAAAGGAAATCATAGTGCGTGAGTCAGACGGCGTGATTGAGGCTGAGATTTTCCCGGACAGCGAGTATGCTCAAAATGCCGGTATTACCGATATAAGGGCAGCCCTGCAGGAGCTGATTGATGGGTACAATGTGAATGCACCTGCCTACAAGCGTATCTATAGCCTTAAGGTGCGGGAAAGTGAGTTTGAGAAGACGGCTTCACGTAAGATAAAGAGAAGCTGATATATAAAGAGGAAGCCGATGCATGTGGCTTGCATCGGCTATATATGAAAAAGATTAGTATGAGTATTGCGTAATTAATATGTTTTGTTGCTTTTGTTATGTATCTTTCGTTTATGATGTTAGTATACAAATCAATTGTGAAAACCGTGTGTTTTGAATTTCACTTTTCTGTAAACAAAATATGAACAAAATGTGTAGGTCTAAGGTACCACAAAAAACCCTTAGACAATATCATGATTTTGTGTATAATTATAGTATCGGTATTTGTTGATGCATATAGGAAAAAATTTTATGCATAATCAAACAGCGATATTATTTTTTTACAAGGGGAAAAAGATGAAATTACTAAGTTTTGCAATCCCATGTTACAATTCAAAGGACTACATGGAGCATTGTATAGAGTCTATCCTGCCGGGTGGAGATGATGTGGAGATAATTATTGTTGACGACGGTTCAAAGGATGAGACAGCAGCGATAGCTGACAGATATGCGGCCGAATATCCTGATATAGTAAAGGCTGTACATCAGGAGAACGGTGGACACGGACAGGCGGTAAACACAGGCCTTAAGAATGCCACGGGCAAATATTTCAAGGTTGTGGACAGTGATGACTGGGTGGATCTCGATTCATATAAGAAGATACTGGATAAGCTCAGGGAGTTTGAGAAGGAGGATACACAGATTGATATGCTTCTTGCCAACTATGTCTATGAGAAGGAGGGAGCAAGGCGTAAAAAGGTAATGCGCCAGACCGGCTTCCCGAGAAATGAGGTATTTACCTGGAGTGACATAAAGCATATCCACAAGGGACATTACATACTGATGCATTCGGTAATATACAGGACAGAGCTTTTGCGAAGCTGTGGACTTGAGCTTCCGAAGCATACCTTTTACGTGGACAATATCTATGTATACAAGCCATTGCCGTATGTGCGCACAATGTACTATCTGGATGTGGACTTCTACAGATATTTTATCGGACGCGATGACCAGTCGGTCAATGAGCAGGTTATGATACGCCGTATCGATCAGCAGATTCGTGTAAATAAGATTATGTTTGACGATGTAAATCTGCACGAGATAAAAAATGAGATGTGCAGGAAGTATATGTACAGTTATCTGGAGATTATCACGACCATATCTACTATTCTTGCAATTATCTCAGGAACCGATGAGAATATGGCTAAGAAGGATGAGCTTTGGGCGTACATGAAGGAGCATGATGAGCAGACCTATAAGAAGCTGCGCCATGGTGTCATGGGACAGGTAATGAACCTGCCGGGCAAGGGTGGCAGGAAGGTAGCTATCGGTGCGTATAAGCTGTCGCAGAAGGTTGTCGGATTCAATTAGGCGGATGTGAAATAAGTATTATTCAGATGAAGTATTATCATCAATTAATTAAAAAAGACCACAGGGCATCAAAACAGATGACCTGTGGTCTTTTAATTTGCAATTAAATTATTCTCCAAGTGTGAGCATGGTATCTATGCAGGCCTTGGCCTTTGTTCTTATATCGTCAGGCAGTATGATTTCTTCTCCGCCTGCTCCCTTAACACAATTGTATACATCCATCAGGGTAGTGAGCTTCATATTGTGGCATACGCAGTCCTTTGAGAGTGGATAGAAGCTCTTGTCAGGGCACTCATACTGTAAGTGCTGCAGTATGCTGTTTTCTGTTCCGATGATAAATTCCTTGTCTGAGCTGTTTTTAGCGTAGTCAATGATGCCGGTGGTGCTTCCGATATAGTCTGCAGCCTTTGAAACCTCGGCAAGGCACTCCGGATGTACGAGAAGCTTTGCAGCAGGATGAGCCGCTTTTGCTCTCTCAACATCTGCTATTGACATGCGCAGGTGAGTAGGACAGCCGCCATGTACAAATTTGAAGGTCTTTTCCGGAACCTGTTCCTCAACCCATGCGCCCAGATTGCAGTCAGGGATGAAAAGAATCTTGTCGTTGTCAATATTTTTAACAATTTTTACAGCGGATGAGGATGTGACGCACACATCGCATATGGTTTTAAGCTCTGATGTGGTGTTTATGTAGGCAACCACTGTATAGTCAGGGTTCTCGGCCTTTAACGATTGTAAGAGCTCTACATCAAGCTGCTCCGCCATAGGACAGCCTGCTGCGCTGTTTGACAAAAACACATGCTTGTCAGGCGACAAAATCTTGCAGGTCTCTGCCATGAAGCGGACACCGCACATGAGCACATTCTTCTGTGGTGCTGTGGCAGCCTGCTTGCTGAGTCCGTATGAGTCACCTGTGAAGTCGGCAACCTCAAGTATCTCGTGACTCTGATAAGCGTGAGCTAATATACAGATATCATTTTCCTTCTTTAATCGGATAATTTCATCCTGTAATTCTCTTGTTGTCATCATAATATGATATACCTCTTGAAATTCCTAGTGTAAATAAATAAGTTACTTGTCATTATACTTAGCTGTAAACCGGCTGTCAACACAAAAGTTTTACAGGTGTCTTGTCAGTTGTAAATTTTAGTGTTATAATACGCCCATTACAGTAAATCGCATCCAGGGTGATGCTGCTAAAGAAGCGGCTACATCGGCGGATGCAGGTAAATAAAAGAGGTAACATACTATGAATACAGATGTACTTATTGTGGGAAGCGGCTGCTCAGGTCTTTATTGTGCGCTTAAGCTTCCAAGAGACATAAGAATTACACTGATAACAAAGTCAGATCTTGAGAGCAATGATTCATATCTGGCGCAGGGCGGCATGTGCATGCTTAAGGAGCAGTCTGATTTTGACAGCTTTTTTGAGGATACCTTAAAGGCCGGCCACTACGAGAATGACAAGGAGTCGGTTGAGATAATGATAAACTCATCACCTGAGGTGGTGAAGGATCTTGTTTCATACGGAGCAGATTTTGCGAGAAATGATGACGGCTCACTTGCCTATACGAGAGAGGGAGCTCATTCACACAACAGAATTATTTTCCATGAGGATGTGACCGGAAAAGAGATAACAAGCACGCTGCTTGCACAGGTTAAGAAGCTTTCAAATGTGACACTCATGGAGTATACAACCATGGTTGATATCATAGAAAGGGATAACAAATGCTATGGCGCCATCATCAGAAAACAGGATGGCACACTTGAAAAGGTGACGGCTGCATACACTGTCATGGCTTGTGGCGGAGTTGGAGGACTGTACAGATTTTCAACGAATTTCAGGCATCTGACAGGTGACTCGCTTGCCATTGCAAAAAAGCATGGCATAGAGCTTAAAAATCCAGACTATGTGCAGATTCATCCGACGACCTTTTACACGAAAAAGCACGAGGACAGAAGCTTCCTCATATCTGAGTCTGTAAGAGGTGAGGGTGCAAAGCTTTTGGACAAGAACATGAACAGGTTTGTTGATGAGCTTTTACCAAGAGACGTGCTTACCGGCAAAATCCGTGAGCAGATGAAAAAGGACGGTACAGACTTTGTCTGGGAGGATTTGCGTACCATTCCAAGGGATGAGCTTGTATCACATTTTCCGAATATCATTGAACATTGCAAGGAGATGGGATATGATGTCTTTAAAGAGCCTATCCCTGTTGTTCCGGCACAGCACTATTTCATGGGCGGTGTCAAGGTAAATCACCATAGCCGCACATCTATGGAATATCTCTATGCAGTCGGAGAGACCGCCTGCAACGGAGTGCACGGCAGAAACCGTCTTGCAAGCAACTCACTGCTAGAGAGCCTGGTATTCGCAAAGCGTGCGGCAGGACAGATGGCTGAGCTTGGCTTTGTAAATGATGAGATAGCAGCCCAAAAGGCCGCAGATAGCATCAATCTGGCAGACTACAGCGATGAAAAAGCTGTGGAGAGAGAGTATAGGAAGCTCGCAATGGAGGCCATAGAGGGCCGCACCAGCGCACAAGATACGATAGCCGAATCAGGTGTCACCTACATTCAAGCATAGAGGCAATTTTAAGTGCGGTAATAGCTGTAGTAACCAGGTTTCGCACTCAAAAAACTGGACAGCCGGAGAGTACACAGTGTGTTCCGAAGAAAAATATGAACTGCCACGGGGTTCCATTAACGCAGTTAATGCGAACAAGTGGCAAATTACAAAGCACTATCCCCAAAACCCCCCGTGGCTGACTTCATATTTTTCAGAGGAATATACTGCGTACTACCCCGGCACTACACAGCATAAAAAGTGCGAAACCGTAATATAAAAGAATGCAACGAAAGGAATCAAAATATATGTACGATCAGGTAACACTGGGCCTCAACGTAGACCCATTCATATTAAGCGCATTAAAGGAGGACATCACAAGCGAGGACGTATCCACAAACAGCGTGATGCCACATCCGCAGGCAGGAGAGGTGGATTTAATCTGCAAGCAGGACGGAATCATCTGTGGACTGCAGGTTTTTGAGAGAGTTTTCACACTGCTTGATGCGGACACAAAGGTAGAGTTTTACGTGAAGGATGGCGATAAGGTAGTAAATAAGCAGCTTATCGGCAAGGTTTACGGAGATATCAGAGTGCTCTTATGCGGAGAGAGAACTGCGCTCAACTATTTGCAGCGCATGAGTGGAATTGCCACATACACCAGCCAGGTTGCGGCACTCTTAGAGGGCACAGGCATCAGACTTTTAGATACCAGAAAGACAACTCCAAACAACAGAATCTTTGAAAAATACTCAGTCAGAGTCGGTGGTGGAAACAATCACAGATACAATCTTTCAGACGGAGTGCTTCTTAAGGATAACCACATCGGAGCAGCAGGCGGCGTGAAGGAGGCAATCGCCATGGCAAAGGCCTATGCCCCTTTTGTCAGAAAGATTGAGGTTGAGGTAGAGAGCTTTGATATGGTAAAGGATGCGGTTGAAGCCGGTGCTGACATTATCATGCTTGATAACATGTCCACAGAGCTTTTAAAGCAGTGTATCGATTACATTGACGGCAGAGCCGAAATCGAGGTTTCTGGAAATGTTACTAAAGAAAATATTGAAAGAATAAAGGGTCTTGGTGTAGACTATGTATCAAGCGGTGCGCTCACACATTCAGCACCTATTATGGATTTATCACTTAAAAATCTGCATGCAGTATAGAATTTAAACTGCCGGTCACACGAGGCTGTGACAGTAATGTTTTTACAGAAAGGAACGAAAATGAACGGTGATGAGAGAAGAAAAAAAATAATAAATATTCTGTCCTCGTCAAAGTCGCCTGTGGCGGGAGTTGCGCTTGCAAAGGAGCTTGATGTGAGTCGTCAGGTGATAGTGCAGGACATAGCACTGCTTCGAGCAAACGGAGCCGCGATTTTTTCGACAAACAGAGGATATCTGATACAGGCTGACAAGCAGTATTCGAGAGTATTAAAGGTGGTTCACGAGGATGATGAGGTAGAGGAGGAGCTTTCAACAATAGTTGATGCCGGAGGTCATGTGAAGGACGTGTTTGTGTATCACAAGGTCTACGGAGTGCTCCGCGCCCATATGGACATTAAGTCCAGACGCGACATCAGAAATTACCTCGAGGAAATCCGTACAGGAAAGTCCAGCCTTCTTAAAAATGTAACCTCCGGTTATCATTACCACACAATATGTGCGGAGAGTGAAGAGGTGCTTGATGCAATACAGGAGGAGCTTAAGAATAAAGGTTTTCTTGCAAAGCTGCAGGACTATGAGCCGGTGGATTTCTGGGGAGACAGCGAGGACGAGGCGAAGGCTTAATCATAAATATTAATAATCCGGTCCGCTTTTTGTATGTGGAAAAAAATAATGAATTGTATTATACTGAACGTATACACTTTAAAATTACAGTTTATGAAGATGAAAATGCGGAGAATTATAATTTTATGGAAGAATTTAAAAAACTAAACCTGAGACAAAAAATAATCAGTTTTATAGTTATGTTTTTAATAACAGTCACCACGATAGCGGTATTTATGTCCATGACATCTGCAAAGAGAGTGGATTCAGATGAAATAGAGCTGGACGATGGCTGGAGTGTCACGATAAACGGAAAAGAATACGATAATGTCACTCTGAGCAAATTCAGGTTTAAAATGTGCAACCGAGGGGATGTGTTGACATTAAGGCATATCATGCCGCGTTACGACAATATTTCGCTTCCTACACTTAATGTGTACACTATACATTCGGCAATAAAGGTGTATTTGGATGATGAAGTAATATATACATATGGACAGCGGCTCTACGATGAAAATAAGCTGTTGGGATATGGAAACCATTTTGTGAACATGCCATATGGTGCAAACAGTAAGTGGCTTACTGTAGAGATGACAGTATCAGAGGAAAATGCCCTTGATGGGGTGAAGGCTATGAAGCTTCTGGATGGAAACTCGGCGATGGTAAAGGATTTGAGTGGGAAAAGGGTCAATCTGTCCATTGCCATGTTTCTTATTGTGTTTGGTGTTATTATCATGGTACTCTCAATGCTTATGCTAAGGAGAGCTGTTAATTTTGTCCAGACATTCTGTATTGCGCTGTTTTCATTTCTCATTGGATGCTGGACACTTTGCAATAATGAACTGATAGAGTATTTTACGACAGATCTTTTGATGAAATCCTATTTAGAGTATTATTCGCTCTATATTTCGCCACTGCCGCTTACATATTATTTCAGGGACAAGATTGATGTACGCAGCAATCCTAAATGGCTTAAGGTTTATTTCTGGGGGATTATTGCGGCGGAAATAGTGTATATAGCATCAGCAGTCATACTTCAGGAGGCAAATCTGGTGCATCTGCCACAGATACTTGTGGGCTCGCATATATTGATGATTCTTACAATAGTTCTGATTCTGATGATCAGTGTCATTGATATAAAGGTGAGAAAACAAAGACCTACGGTTGTTATGATAGGTTTTTTAATAGCAATTGCTATTGTTGTCGTGGAGCTTATCAGATTCAATATCGAAAAATATATAACAGGCTTTACAAAGAATGCATACAGTTCTGATACCTGCTTTGCGGTGCTTATTATTGTGATTTCGATGCTTTTGGATTACGGTAACAAGACATCTAAATCACTGTATGAGAATGCACAGAGGGCAGTTCTTGAGCAGATGGCATATATGGATGAGCTTACAGGACTTGGAAACAGGCGTATGTGTGAGAAAAAGATTACAGAGCTTGAGGAAAAAGAGATGTCTTCTGACAGCGTGTATGCTATTGTCAGTCTGGATCTGAATTTTTTAAAGCGTACAAATGACACCTATGGTCACAAGAAGGGTGATGAGCTTATTAAGAGCTTTTCAGATGTGCTGTCAAACGTATTCAGTCTGTATGGTACTGTGACGAGAACCGGAGGGGATGAGTTTGTAGTTATCCTGGATGATATAACAGAGGAGAAGGTAAAGAGTCTTTTAGCGCAGATGCTTGAACAGATGGAGGAGAAAAACAAATATGCGTCTGATGTTATCCTGAGCACTGCATATGGGTATGCTATGAAAGGGGAAAGTCCTTCAAAGCAGGAGAAAACTGAGGAAGTCAAGCTTAAGGTAGTGGATATTGGCCCGCGTGCCGTATATCGTATTGCTGATGACAGGATGTATGAAAACAAGCGTAAATCAAAGCTGGGAAGACAATAATTCTACCTGAACAAAAAATAGTACGTTGGCACTAAAAAAAAGTGGATTATTATAAAAAAATGTTGTATAATAAAACTACTTTAAAAACTCAAACAAAAGAAGGGGGATTTTATGAACAGTCAACAGTATAACAGGGCCAACAAACGTGTATTTCTTGCGGCAATCATAGTATTTGCATATATAGCATTTACGTTATTTGCGGCCTTTGGGACAAAAGAGGCAGATGCCACAAGGATAATTATACAGCTTGTTGCGGCAATAGCAGTAATAGTAATAGCTGTCATTGCATTTATCACAAAAAGAGACAGCAGAACCGGTGCACTTATGCTCGTGGGCGCTATGACAGCAGGATATTTTATTATCGCACTGCTCAACTTAACAGTCGGTACATGGACATATGCCCTGCCGCTTGTTATTGCAGCAATGATATATCTGGATATAAAGATGATGATGGTGATGAATGGTGTTATAATCATATCCAGTGTTATCAGACTTGTCATGCAGCTTGGAACAGGGGGCGCAGCTCTTCAGAATGATGTGATAGCAGTATTTGTTCTTGTACTTGTGGGATATGCGTCAGACAGTATTACCATGCTTCTTAACAAATTCTTCAATGAGAACATGGAAGAAATCAAAGAGTCTGCCATGGCACAGTTGGACAGCAATAAGAAGATGGTTCTGGTTGCGGAGAATATTTCAAAACACTTTGATGAGGCCATGACCATGTTAAATGATCTTGATGAGGCGGTTGCGGTAAGCCACAGCTCCATCCAGGAAATAGCAGACAGCACAGAGAGCACAGCGGAGGCTATTCAGAAGCAGGCGGCTATGTGTGTTGATATTCAGGGAAATACAGATAATGCTGAGAGTGGAATCAAGGCAATGATTGATGCCTCACGCCAGACTGACGAGACTGTAAAGCAGGGAGCTGATGTTGTGGAAGAACTCAAGGAGCAGGCCAACAACGTGGCAGAGGCAAGCAATGTGACAGTGTCGGTTATCCAGAGCCTTACAGCCAAGGTAGAGGAAGTAAAGAGCTTCGTTGAGTCGATTATCAATATTTCAAACCAGACCAATCTGCTTGCGCTCAATGCTTCAATTGAGGCTGCCAGAGCCGGTGAAGCAGGAAAAGGCTTTGCGGTAGTTGCAGATGAAATCAGACAGCTCTCAGAGCAGACAAAGGATGCATCAGCCAATATTACAGAGATTATCAACAAGCTCAATGAGGACACAAGGCGTGCAAATGAGAGCATCGAGAACTCTGTATCATCGGTTGAGAAGCAGAATGAGCTTATCGACGATACAAGAGATAAGTTCAATGCCATGGGAGAGGCCGTTGAGCTGTTGATGAAGGATATCAATGTGGCTGAGGAGAGCATCAAAAAGATTCTCGATTCAACAACAGTCATATCAGACAATATCACACACCTTTCAGCTACCGGAGAAGAGGTCGCAGCTTCTTCAACAGAGGGACTTCGCATGGCTGATACCACAGTCGAGAGCATGGCAAAGTGCAAGAAGGTACTTGAAAATATCTATCTGCTTGCAGATGACCTCAAAAACTCTGTTGAGGAGAGCGAGGAAGAGCTTGAGCAGAAATTCGTTTTCCAGGAGCAGTAAATACGATTTTCATATTCATGGCAGGAGTGCAGTTGCTCCTGCCGTTTTTACATATTTTTTTATGATAAAAATATTTACATTATCGTAATATATGATAAAATATCTCTAACACAATAGAAACATAAACACATAGGATATATGGAGGAAGTTATGGACGATAACAATTTTATGAACAATGACAACCAGTCGTCAGGCACACCGGACAATACAGGTGTATTCGGGCAGTCTGCAGGTGCAGCAAATGGCTCAGACACATACAGCGAGCCGCAGGACACATACAGTCAGCCGACAGACACATATAATCAGTCTGTATCCCAGCAGGGAAGTGGGAATGCATACGCATATGGACAGGCAGCAGACCAGACAGGCAGCACAGATGGATATGTCAATAATCCGGGCGGTGCATATGGTTATGCAAATCAGGGCGCATACAACCAGAATCCAAACGCCCAGGGTGCATACAATCAGAATCAAAATGCCCAGGGCACATACAACCAGAACACATATGCCCAGGGTTCATTTAATCAGTCAGCTTACGGACAGGCACAGTATGGCCAGCAGCCAAACGGACAGGGCTACAATCAGACAGCATACGGACAGACAGCCTACAATCAGCCACAGTATGGAGCAAATCCATACAATCAGCCACCAAAGAACAGCAATGGCTTTGGTATAGCTTCCATGATACTTGGAATCGCATCTATTGTACTGTTTTGTACATGCATCAACTATGTGACAGCTCTGCTTGCCATCATTTTTGGTATTATACATATCATAAAGGGCAACAACAAGGCGTTTGGTATAGTTGGTATAGCAACAGCCGCTATCTCAGTTATAGTCAGTATCATATTTTGGGTTATAGCAGGCTCGAGCGTAAGCACAGATTTCGAAAAGGAGTTCATGAAGGGCTTTGACGAGGGCTATGAGTACTACAATGATGACGATTCATATGAGGATTACGATTATGATTATGATTCTTTTGATGATGACGATTTTGATTATCAGAATTTTGAGTATGATGGCATATATTAATTAGTTATCAAATTATTACAGAAACAATTACACCTTGACAACAGTGGCTTTTCAGTTATATACTTAGACACAGTTAGTAAAAGGCAGTGACGAAGACAGTAGATATGGCAGGAAAGTCAAAGAGAGCCGGGATTGGTGAGAGCCGGTATGAGTATTGTCATTTTGAAAATCACTTCTGAGCCGCAGGCTAAAATCGCTATACAGTGCTGCGAGAGTAGGTTCTGACGTATTCCCTACGTTACAGGGGGCGGGTATGCAAGGGTATTTTCCTTAAGTACATTGTAATAGGTGGTATAGACGTATCAGGCACGCGTTCCTAATTACAGGAATGGGTGCCTTTTTTATTAATGAATATTCCATAAACCGGGATGTTCACGAACAATACAGAATAAGGAGAGATAGTCATGTACAACAAAGTTGACACCAATATGAACTTCGTTGAACGCGAGAAGAAGACAGAGCAGTTCTGGAGAGAGAGCGATATCTTCAGAAAATCCATGGAAAACAGAAAAGAAGGAGAGACATACACATTCTATGATGGACCTCCTACAGCAAACGGAAAGCCTCACATCGGACATGTTGAGACACGTACCATAAAGGATATGATTCCAAGATTCCAGACCATGAAGGGCAAATACGTGCCACGTAAAGCAGGCTGGGATACACACGGACTTCCTGTTGAGATTGAAGTGGAGAAGCTTCTCGGACTTGACGGCAAGGACCAGATTGAGAATTACGGACTTGAGCCATTCATCAAGAAGTGTAAAGAGTCTGTATGGAAATACAAGGGCATGTGGGAGGATTTCTCCAACACAGTAGGCTTCTGGGCTGATATGGACAATCCATACGTCACATACGATGACAATTTCATCGAGTCAGAGTGGTGGGCTCTCAAGGAAATCTGGAACAAGGGTCTTCTTTACAAGGGCTTCAAGATTGTTCCTTACTGTCCTCGTTGTGGAACACCTCTTTCAGCGCAGGAGGTGGCACAGGGCTACAAGACAGTCAAAGAAAAATCAGCAGTAGTACGTTTTAAGGTAGTAGGAGAGGATGCATATTTCCTCGCATGGACCACAACTCCATGGACACTTCCAAGCAACGTGGCACTCTGTGTGAACCCTGATGACACATATGTAAAGGTAAAGGCTGTTGACGGCTACACATATTATATGGCAGAGGCACTTGCAGACAAGGTGCTCTCACAGCTTCTTTCAAAAGAGGATGCTGAGGCAGGCAAAAAGTCATATGAGGTGCTTGAGACATACAAAGGAAAGGATCTTGAGTACAAGGAGTATGAGCCGCTTTATGACTGTGCTAAGCAGGTTGCTGACAAGCAGGGCAAGA